>JACLAB010011186.1_pt1 | contig 26764 bp, 14 predicted proteins | sample 8027921 | NCBI WGS metagenome assembly JACLAB01 (sample SAMN15725117, study PRJNA655200) | protist metagenome | isolation source: fluorescence activated cell sorting (FACS) single amplified genomes of... | place: USA: West Boothbay Harbor, Gulf of Maine | collected 2000-07-19
ACACCAACGGTTCTTCTTCTTTTTCCCTTAACTCTTCTCTCTCACCCTTCGGGACCTTCAAAACCGTCCTCGCATTTTCCGCTCGTTTAGGATGCGGATTCTTTCGTCTCATAGTACTTCTCGTCGTTAATGATGTTGATGTTGATGATGAGGTTCAGTGTGTATCAGTGTTAGAGTAGTAAAGTGAAGATTTTCGAATCGTTTCCATTCTTTCATAAATGTCCGTTGTTTTCCCCTAATTAATTCTTCAGAAACGAGCCCGCTCTTATATAACATAAATGTCGGTGACTTTACACACCTCCCTCGGCGACTTGAAACTCGAACTCTTCTGCGAAGACGCGCCTACGACCTGCTTTAATTTTCTCGCTTTAGCCGCCTCCAACTATTACGATGGCACGATTTTCACTCGCATCATCAAGAAGTTCATCGCGCAAGGCGGCGACCCGACCGGAACTGGGAAAGGAGGCGAATCGATTTACGACGGAGGACGAATGTTCGAGGACGAAATACGAGAGCACTTGAAATTCACGAACAGAGGGATAGTGGCCATGGCGAATGCCGGGAAAGATATGAATGGAAGTCAGTTTTTCATCACGTTCGCGAAAGCGCCGCACATCGACGGGAAGAATACCATCTTCGGGAAAGTCATCGATGGATTTCCGGTTTTGGATATGATGGAGAAAGCGAAGGTGGACGAATCCATGAGACCGTTGACGGACGTGAAGATAGAAAGGGTGACTATTCACGCGAATCCAATGGCATCTCGATGATATGAGTAGTTTTAGGGGTGTTTTATCGCACGCAACGCATTAGAGTTACTAGTATACTGTTAGCACAAATATTTTTACAACTTTTACATCAGCAACAACAACAATACAATACAAAATGTATCTTCTATCTCGTCGACGTTCGTTCCATCTTGAGCAAATCGCCGACGTGTCTGGCATTACCGGTGGATTTCAACCAGTCTCGAAACTCGCGCTGAATCATGGCGACTTTTTCCGAGTCCGCGCCGCTCGACATTTTTTCAACCATGTCTTTGCGAAAAGTGGCGACGAGCTCGTTTTTTTCGTCCATAGACGTGACGTATTCACCGGGAATGCGAAATGGGTTCGCCCTCGTAATTTCTACTGGTGATGCTATTGATGCGGAAGGCGCGAGATCGTGCGACTGATTATACTCCCCTCCTCCTTTTTCGCCAGCCGCCGCGGCGGTTCCCGACGCAATCTCCTCGGACGGCAAAAACGGAACGATGAAAGGCCCGAAATCTTCCGGTTTCTGCACGCAGACGCTAAAGTTACTATTGTTAAGGTCGCTATCGGACTCTGAACCTGAATCGGGATCGGGATTTGTGCTAATTACCCGAGAGCTTTTCCAACTCTCCGTCATGTCCTTCGAATCCGGATGCAACCGGCACTTTTTCAAGTGCGTCGACAACCCGCCGTAGTAGGAATTGTACGGTCCCACGACGCAACCTCGGGAGTCACCGACGAAAATTGGACGTTTCTCCACTGCGACGTTAAAGTTACAATCGTGCGACGCTTTGCTAAATAAATATTTCGACGCCGAGACGACGTGGACGCGCTCACATCTGGTGAGAAATATTGTCGAGGATACCGAGCCGATGAATAGGGAACAATCCACCACGTTATCGATTCGAACGTGCTTCACGGGCGCCATGACATACACGGTACTCTCCGAGCAATTCGCAATCAAGCACGAGGAGATTATTTCATCATCATCGTTTTCTTCTTCTTTAGTGCTGGCGGAGGAAACTAACTCGCGCGCAAACGTTTGCTTTTTCAAATTTTCCACGCGCAACTCGAACGGTTTCTTCAACGCGCCGGAAAAAGATGAAATCTTCGAAGACAAGGAGTCCTCTAATAATCGATAGATGTTTTGTACCGTTTGCAATTTCTCTTTCGCGCTCTTGGCATCAATCTCTCTCATCTCGTTCGCGTCGTAAAATTGAAACACGTATTTGAAGCACTCCCACGAGTTTGCGCTAATAAGCCCGGGAGAATCGATCAAGTCGTCCGTTTTCGTCGCAATCGTTTTAATATCGTTCCAATGTGAGATTAAAAACTTCATTCGCACGAATTCTTCTTTATCGCGTTCGCTTCTTTGTTGTTGTTGTTTTAGTTGTTGTTCGTTGTTTTGTTCCGCTGAATCATTACCCTCCTCGGAGTTCCCGCCTCCTAAGCTCGAGTACCACTCCGCGTTTGCTTTCATCGGCGACTTTGCCGACGGTAAGTTTATGCCGTGCATAAACAAAAACAAGCAAAAGAAATCTACTCTCACGCGTGAACCCCCCGCGGTTGAAGAATCTCTAGTATCCAACGACGCTTCGTACGCGTCCAGAATACACTTGACGTTCGCGTCCAGCTTCTTCCCATTATTATTATTATTATTATTTAGACGTCGATAGGCTGCGCTCGTCGTCGTCGTCGTCGCGCTGCTCGCGGTGGTGTTGTTGTTCTCTTCAAAATTCTCTCTCAAAACGTCCTCGACTCGTCTTCTTTCCAGCGTTTTTACGAACGGGTTGGTGTTTTCGGTGGTGGTGGTGGCGTTTGAATTTCTCTTTTTCTCGTCTTTGTCTTCTTTGTCTTCTTCTTTGTCTTCTTCTTCTTCTCTTCTCTCGCAGCGTTCTAACAACCTCTCTTGCGTCTGCATCACGCGCTGCTCGAAAGAAAGTGAAGACGAAGACGACGACACTACTAATGAATCGTTCGTCTTCTGATGAGAAAGAAGAACTGATGATGCTGATAAATGTTTCCCGACCAATTGCGAAGGAATCACCCCGGAATACTCGAACGCTTCCTTTCGGCATCTCGCTCTCATCATCGTTTCTTTTTCTTCTTCTTCTCCTGCTCCTGGGAGGAAGAATCCTTCTTCTTCTGCCATAAAACGATAGATAGATAGATAGATAGATATAAATACGTGTATATATGTATATATATATCAAACGCTCTTTTTACTCGCAAAGCGCTTTTAGTCGTTTATGATGGTGTATAATTGAGAATTGAGAAATCAAACGATGTGAGAGCAAAAATGTGAGCGCAAAAAGAAGGAAAAAAAAGAGCAGAGAAACTGACTGATGAGAAAAATTTAAAAACACAAGCGACAGCTCAAAATTTCATTTCAGATGATTTTGTTCTTTTTTTTCTGCGAGAGAAGAGTTAAACGGTCACAAAATTGTCTCGTGACGCAGCAACGCACACGACTACTACTACTGCCCGCGTATTTATCCTCCAAATAACAAACCGCGCGAAAGCTGCTCTGACGAAGAAGACAAAAAAGACGAGAAGAATTTTAGATGACAACGACGAGGAATAAGAGTCGTTTGAACACCACCGCAAAGTCTTTTTCGTCGTCGTCGGTCTCGAAGATGACGACGAGGAGAGAGGATGAAAAAAGAACGACCGCTTCTTCAAAGTCCCCTAATGCTACTACTAAGAACAAGAAGAGCAACGAGGACGACGACGACGAAAACGACGCGATGAGAAAGAGGAGAAGTCCGCTCTCGCAAGTGCTCTCTCCGAATAACGCATCGTCGCCCTTACATTCCGGGGAGTATTCTGATGGAGGAGGCAACGCGACGACGCCAACGAGAAGGCATTTGACGACTGGAGAATTGACGAGACCGAGCTTGAAAGTGTACGTGGAACAGATGACGACACCGCCTCCATCATCATCATCACCATCAGTCGTTGACGATGATAATAATAATAAGAAAAGAACAACAAAAAGCGTGGAGGAAATCGCGGAGCAGCTGTTGAAGGAATCGAACGAGGGTCAAACGAAGACGGTTTTGATGGACTTGTTACAGACGGCGAAAGAGAACGCGAGTTACAAGTTGATGCTGGAACGGATGAAATCAGACGAGGTGGAATATTCGTTGAGGTCGTCGAGAAAGATGAGCGAGGTGACTCAAGTGTACGAGACGTTAAAAGAGGACAAGATGAAAGCAGAGATGAAGATTGCGAAGTTGGAAGAGGAGAAGAAGAGTTTGATGACGGCGGCGGAACGAGCGAGAAGCGCGAGCGTCGATACCGATTTTGGCGCCAAGACGCCTTTAACGGCTCCAGCGAAGCAATCATCGCTGTCGTCGTCATCTTCGTTTCGTTTTGCAACAACTTCGACAGTCAACGATGGTAACAACAACGTTGGAATCTTTGCCTCGCCGAGATGGGAAGCGGTGAAGAAATCAGCGACGGAAACGGCAGAACGTTTGAGAGCGCTTTCGAGCGAGAAAGGCACGGCGGCTTCTCCGTTTACCGGCGGAAAAGCGCGAACGATGGTGATTGAAGATGAAGAGGAGGATATTTTCGTCGACGCGTTGAACACGGTCGCACAGACGCAACAACTCCATCGTAGTAAAAGAATGACGGCGCCAACGACGGCGAAACCATCAGTCAGGGCGATCGAAAAGACGCAAAACTCCATAGCCGACGCCTTGAGAGATTCCAACAACGAAGTTGAAGTTAAGAGTTTGCTCGCTTCCCTAGACGAGTACGTTCTGACGCTCAGAGAGAGAATATCGACGACGACGACGATGAACAGTGGTGAAGAAGCGAGTACTTCTGCTCCTACGCGAGACCAGCAACAGCAGCCGGGAGACAAGAACGAGGAAGAAGAAGTTTTGAAAATTGCGGATAAAGCGGACACTTCGATAAAATCGCTCTTCCAACTCTTATTTATTAAAGACAACAAAAAGAAGGAAGGAGAAAAAGAAGCTATCGCGACGAAAGAAAAAGTCGATACTAAAGTTGACCGGGTTAAATCGGATTTACTGAAAACGTTCGAAGAGGAAAACGATGATGCGCAAAATCGATTATTGAAGAAGGAACAAAACGAGCGTAAGAAGGACAACGAGAAAGCAGTCGAAGCTTTGAATAAAGTTCAGTCACTCTTAGACGAGAAAACAGACGAAGCGAAACGAACGGTGGAGACTTTGGAGAGTGAGCGACGGAAAAACGAAGCGTTACGGACGCAATTGGGCCAAAAAATGAAGGAGATGGAAGATAAGAAGAAAAGCGTCGCGAGTGTATCCGTGCAAACAGAAGAAGTGGAAGAAAGTAACAGTAATAGTAAATTCGACGAGTACGAATCGTTAGTTGCATCGCTCAAAGAAGAGAATGAAGGTAAAGACGTGCAGATGCTTCAGTTGCAGCAAGAGTTGGCGGATTCGATGTCCGCGAAGAACGCGGAGCTTTCGAAACTCGCGAAGGAGTACAGAGAGCAAGATGAGAAAGTTTCCGAACTTTCGCACGCGTGCGCTACCCTCGCAGATGCTTTGGAGTCTGCAGAACACGAGGTTGAGATGTTGAAAGAAAGAGTAAAAGGTGGAGGCGAAATAGAGATGAAGATGGAATCTTTGAAGGAGGCGTTGACCGAACGCACACACGAGCTCAACATCGCGCAGTCTGAAAAGACCGAGTGGGAACAAAAATACGAAGATTTACAGTCTGAAATGCTTTTCAAAGTCGCCGCGTTGGAGACTTTGAAGCAGTCTTTTGCAGAATTAGAAGCGAACGAAAAGGAAGTCGAAAATATGGAAAGTCGTAACGGTCTGTTGGCGGATGAGGTGGAAATTTTTGAACATCTCTTTGAAGAAGAGAAGCAAAAGAAAATAGATTTAATCTCGAAATACAACGAAGAGAAGGAAGACATGCTTGAAATGATAAATCATCTCGGGAACGATATGAAGAAGTACGAATGCGAAGCGTTTACTTGGTGGACGAAAGCAGAGCTCGAAAATACGCGCGCAGCTGATTTAGAAGACGAAATAGAGCGCTTACAAGACGAGCTCGAACGCGTCAACGAAGAACAGGACGAGCGCACGGAATTACTCTTGGACGTAGCGAAACTCAAGGAAGAAAAGCGAGCAGTCGACGAAGCCTTGGAAAAAGTCGACACGACGAATAAAACGTTGAACGTTCGCTTGAAGAAATCGTACGAGCGAATACAGGAGTTGGATAAAGAGATTGAATCCGCCAATAGCGATCGCGATTTCTTGCGAAAAGAAGTCGACGAAGCAAACTCGAGAGTGAAAGTTCTCGAAGCGTGGTGTAAAGAGACAAAAGTTCACGGTGAAATTGATGATGGTGACGACGATGGTACTAATATCTCTGATTCGTACGATTACGCTAAGATTCCCGCGAGATATGAAGAATTGAAGCTCGAGAATATCGAATTGATGGAGAAATTGACCGCCTCGAAAGCGGTGGAAGAGAGTTTATCGCAGCGACTCGAAAATACTATGCACGAAACCGACGGGTTGAAAGATGAAGCGAAGACTGCGCTCATGAAATCATCTGAAATGCAGAAAATGACTGAAAATGCGGTGGAGAAAACGGCGCAAATGACCAGCGAGTTGGAAGAAGCGACGAATGAAATACAAAAGCTCGAAAATTTATTGACGGTTTCGAGACGGCAAGTACAGACGCTTGAAAAGCAACTCGCCGCGCCACGAGGAGAGATTCATCAAGAAGCAGAAATGCATCCAATCTATGAGAATGAAGAGGATACGAGCGCCATCAAAGAGTATTTCGAGGCGCAAAACGAAGAGTTAACGGCACTTTTAGCGTCCAAGACGAGCGAATTGACGCAGATGCAAGCTGAAATTGAAATTTTGAAGAACAAATCGAGTTTGGAAGAGGATGCGAAAACGCTTCGAGGTGAAAATTACGAGCTCGCTGTTCGACATAAAGCGACGTTAGAAAGATTGACTGCAACTATGGAAGAGAAGGAAGCTTTAGAAAAGTCCTGCGAACACTACGAGACGACGATAGAAAACATGCAAATGGTTGTGAAAGAATTGAAGACGGAAATTGAAAAGTTGAAGGCGATGAAGTCTCCGGCGCCGAAGGAGACGTCGCAGTCGACGAAAACCATCGAAGATGGACGTCCATCGTCATCTGAAGCCAACGCCACTGCGGTTCGCGAAAAGATCATTTACGTGCATAATCCACCGCAGCATCTTCCACCGCACGCGAGACACGCGACGACGACTGAAGAGGATGAAATGTTTTACGACGTCGACGACGATTTCCATCAGCACCGCCGCCAAAGTCGCAACGCTCAAAGAGTTTCTGTGTATCCACTCGCACCGAAAGGACAATTACCGCCGTTACACAGAAATGCCATTGAATCTTATCACTTAGACGCGCAAAGAATGCGTTTACGTAAAGAGTGCGAATTGGAAGAGCGAGAGTTGTTACGGATGAAACAAGAGAAGAGAATATTATCGGCGAGAATGAAGGAGGAGAAACGCTCTTCTTCCTTGAACAAAGAATCAGAAAAGAAGTCGACAAAAATGAAAAAGAGCAACAGCAAGAAGAATAGCAGCAGCTCTGCCACGACGACTGCGACGTCGGTGGACTTTCCGGCGCAATCGCTCTCGTTCAAGACGCCGTCGCAAACTGGCGCGGCGAAGAACGACGAATCTTCTCCTCCTCCACCACCTTCCTCCTCCGAAATCCTCGACGGTTACAAAGCTCCTAAAAACACACCCGCGGAAACGACGGAAGTTCCAATGAATACCAACGACGACGAAAACTCCTCCGTCCTGTTAGAAACCGCCTTGACGGCAAAACTCGTTCTCGAAAACTCGCGCAAAGCGGACGAAAAAGCCAAACACTACAAAAAACAGGCGAGAGCGGCGTTCAAATCTCTCGAAAATATTAGCGAGGAAATGCGAAAGATGAAACAAGCGTTCGTCAAAGACCAAGAGGAGACGACGATGTGCATTACTCCTTTGACGGAATCTAAATTTTTGATGATGCGAAAATAGATAGAGAGATAGATGATGGTGATTGATGATATAGCGTTTACTTTTATCGTTTTTAATAATGTGATTTACTGTGCATGCAAAAATTCAACTTCAATTTTTTTCACAACGAAAGCGCAGAAGAAGAAAAAAGAAGAAGTTTTCTAGAATACAATCTCTTACTCTATCACAAAACGATAAGAACAGACACGAATAATAATGTCGTCAGATACTACGACTGCGACTGCTACCACTCTCGCTTTTGGGAATAAAAACGATCGACGTCTGCGAGAGTTTATTCTCTGGTGCGAACAAAAAGGGTGCGAGTTGAGCAAAGTCCACATCAAATCCATCGACTCTTATAAAGTGGAAACCCCTAAAGGACACCTCGCACTCCTCGATGATGGTGATGATGACGAAACTACTGGTGAGAAAGAGTTCGATCGAAGAGTGTATTGCAGAACTGCGGATGATGATGATGATAACAACAACAACAGTAATACTAATGTTGACGCCCCGACGATGATTAAAAAAGGAGAGCGAATTTTGTTCGTCCCTTTTGCGTGTTGCGTCGGGACGCAAGGATTACGCGTTGGCACCGGCGGTGATTCTTTACCTCCGTTCGAGCAAGCGACGTCGTCGGAACGGTTAGCGGCGGAGTTATTGAGACAGAGAGATTTGAAAGAGAAATCGGAGTTTTACCCGTACATTAACGCGTTGCCGAAAGTTATCGATTCGCCGACGTGCGGGACGTGGACGACGGAGGAGATCAAGGAGATGCAATTCGCGGACGCCATCGGGACGTGTGCGAAGACGTTGGCGAGGGATTCGGTGAACGTGGAGATGCACTTTAAAAAGGAAGAGACGACCGCGACGAGGAGTTGTAGGAATTGGACGAAAAAAGAGTGGGCGTGGGCGATGGCGAACGCGCGATCGAGAGCGGTTGAGATTGACGCGGACATTGGAGACGTGGGGAATAACGAGGGACGAATGCCTCCGTCAGGAGCGTTCGTGGCGCCGTTTATCGACATGTGTAATCACACGCACGTGGACCCGGCGGCGTTTTGGCGGCCAGCTTATAGCGAAAAGAAGAAAAAGGAAATAGAAGGAATGAACTTGAAAACAACGTCACAACACGAAGAAGCTCCGTCCGAACAAGAACAGGAAAAGAACAAACCAGACGGCGTGGAACTCGTCGCCAGAAGAGATTTAGAACCCGGAGATGAAATTACCGTCTCGTACGCCGTGGCGGATTCAGACACCTTTCTCCTATTCGGTGGTTTCGTCACGGAATCTAGAAACCCTCGCGATACGGTTGAGTTATGGAGAACGTTACCGGAATCTGCCACTTGGCTTTCGGAAAAACTCGTCGACGCCGGAAGTTCCGAGCAAAACGCCATGGCTATTCCTCTCGAATACTCCAAAGGCGTTGCGTATGCCATCGTCGAACAACGTCGTCAGCACATTTTAGAAGCCATGGGTCAGAATAAAGCCGACGTGAACAAGTTTGATTGGGATAAGTCCGGTTTAGACGAAAGCATACGCGCAGGATGGAATTTCGCGAGGGACGAGGCGCACCACGCGATGTTTTCCTTCATCGTGCAAAACGTCATGCAACCGGACAACGACAACGACCAGCTCTACCGACAAGTATTAATCGGAAGAATCACAGAATTACTGCAAAGCTTACCGACGTCCATGGAAGAGGACGTCCAAATCATGGAGCAGTGCGTTTCTATTCTCGACGAGAACGACAACAACAACGATAACGAAACGAGACTCAAAGCTTTGCGATTGAAAACCGTCTGCCGATACCGCGGGCAAAAGAAGGCTATTTTACATCAATGGTTAAACTTCCTCGCGAAAGATGAAATGCCCAGAGATTTAACCGCGATTAAAAATCAAGTCAAAGCGAAAGAGGCGACCAGTTCCGCCGCGGATGAACTCGCCGCCATGTTGTAATATTTAGTAGAAACGTCCACATAATTAGTATCTCTCTCTTTATATCATCACCTCACCAAGACATAAAGAATGGCATCATCGCGCAACAATAATACGAAGATAAGTAAGTTTTAAAGAGGAGTAATCTTAAAAACAAAATGGGCGGTCCGAGGAAAGAGCTGATGAAGAAGAAAAAAGGCATCGTCGCCACCGGAGGGATGAGCAACAAAGCGGACGCGAATTGGTCGGAGTTGAAGAAAATTGATTTACAGTGTCCGTATTGCGATCGAGATCCGTTTAAACAGAGAGACCGATTGAAAATGCACATCGAAAGACATCACAAGGAAGAGTTAGAGAAGGAATTTAATGCGGAAAGTGGTGGGAAAGAAGTAAAAATAGATGCGAAAGATGCGGTGAAGATGTTGGCGCAAAAGCAGAAAGATTTGCTAGAAATGAAGTTGGCGGAAAAGAGCAAACAGCAAAGCGATAAAGCGAAAGGCATCGATCCGTCCGCAATAAATATAAATACAACGACAACAAATCCGAAAGATAGAAGCGCGAAGAAAATTATCGTGGATACGGCACCGGTGGTGAGAGCGTCGGTGAAACAACCGAGAACGATCTTGGAGGAGTTTGCGAATAAGAAGAAGGACATCCGGAAGCCGCGATACGTGCCGCAAGAGAAGAAAGAGATTAGTACTACTACCGGTGATAATAAATGGATTTGTAAGGTTGTTTTGCCGGATAAATATAAACCAGATTCAGATATTGTGTTGTGGATGAACGACGCGGCGCCGTCAAAAGAAGAGGCGATTCAGAGAGGGGCGACGTTGGCGTTGGCGAGATACGCGACGAATCTCCCTTTGCAAAGGTTGCTTCCGCACGACTATAAACAGAGGTTTGAAAATTACGAGAAAGAAGAGAAAACGAGATTAGAGAAGAAGGAAAAAAGAGAAAAGAGAGAGTTAGAGAGGAAAAATAGGAAACCGAAACCGAAACGGGTCATTCCGACGTTACACATGTCCGAAGAGAAAAGGTTGATGGTTGAAGAACTACTCCGAACGTTTGAAAGCGAAGAGTCTTTGACGATTACGCAACATCACCGATCGTACGACGACTTTTCCGTGTTGCACGAAACGGACGAAGAAATTGCAAACCCGGAAGTCGAAGCGCTGACGAAGAGATTGGAAGAGTGTGGTTTTGAGAAATCAGACGCGACCATCGCCGTGAAACAATCGAAAGATTTTGCCTACGAGAGCGCCTTGGACTGGTTAGTCATTAACATTCCAGAATCGCGATTACCGGCAAAGTTTGCGCCAAAAGCTATGAACGATCCAATAGTTTTGTTGAACAACGCTAATAAACCGATGGAGGCGTCTAGGAAAGAGAGTAATAGCGTTCCCGCGAAAGATAGCGGAGATATTAGAATTCTTTGGGAACGCGGATTTTCCGTCGAAGAATCAGAGAATGCAGTCAAAACTGCCTCTTCTCTTCCTGCTTCTTCTTCAGTATCGCCGATGATTGTTGCGTATCGAAATAGAGTTGGTCCAAAGTTTACGATTCGTCTAGAGAAACAAAAGAACGAAGATTGGGAAGACGAAACTGTCGCGATTGAATCTATATACGGAGATGAGAACGTGAAGAAAGACGATAAGGAATGCGCTATTTCTGTATCCGTGGAGAATAAAGTGCTCGTAACATTTACGAATGTGCTTGGTTATCCCCAAACCGCACCTCCACTGATATATTTATCTTATATAGATAGCAGTAGTAGTAGTGGTGGTAGCAGTAATAGTAGTGATAGGGAAATGATTGCGACGTGTTTGGAAGTAGCGGTCGCAGCGGCGTTGGAATGCGTGGAAAGTGGGTCGGGGCCGTGCATGTATTCAGTCATCGATGCAATCAGCACGGAGTTAAGCAAAAAGAGATCTACCAACAGCAACACCGAATCATCTGCAACGACAAAAGCAACGCAAAAGTTATCGTCGTCGTCTTCAGCGGTACCAAAACCAAGAGGTGTAAACGCGGCAGCATTTACACCGCCGCCGCGACTTTTGGCAAACCAGCAAGGAGACACGAACAGAAACAAGAACAACGAAAAACGCAACAACGCGCGAAATCAACTTTCGCGAGCTCAAATCGAACAAGAAAGCGCGCGTTTGAAAGATGCGTATGATTTATGGCAACGCGATTGCAAATCCAACAAGCACTCGGCGGCTTTTAAAATGCAAACCGTTCGAAACAACTTACCCGCGTCGGAATCCAGAGATAAAATTACAAAACTCGTCGAAAGTAACGCCGTGGTTGTACTTTCCGGGGAAACTGGATGCGGGAAGTCGACGCAAGTACCGCAGTTTATTCTCGAGAACGCGATTTTTAATCAAAAAGGTGGCGAAACGAATATTATTTGTACGCAGCCTCGAAGGATTAGCGCTATTGGTTTAGCCGAGCGCGTGGCAAACGAAAGAGACGAAAAAGTTGGAGGCGTCGTCGGTTACTCCGTGCGTCTGGAATCGAAAACGAGTAAAGAGACGCGCTTGTTGTTTTGCACGACTGGTATTTTACTGAGAAGATTGCTGAGCGATCCAACTTTAGAAAGCGTCACGCACGTCATTTTAGATGAAGTTCACGAACGCTCCGTCGATTCGGACGTTTTACTTCTACTTCTCAGACGCGTCGTCCAAAAGCGACCAAATCTGAAACTCGTTCTCATGTCCGCGACTGCCGATGCGGATTTGTTTGCTGACTACTTTCAAAAACCGTCAAAACGAGCGAACGAAAATGCAATCAAAGCCGTGGAAACGTCCAAAATCACCATTCCTGGGTTCACGCACCCCGTGAAAGAATACTACCTAGAAGACGTGTTCCAAGAGACGAGATTTTTAATTGGTCAAAAATCAAAGTACGCCAAGACCGCGGTGGAAAAGAAAAGGCAACTAGCTCTGCTTGAAAACGAGGAAGACATCGTTGATCCGAATGCACTTCTGTCTTCCTCTGACGACGAGGATTACGATGACAACCGACAAGCCGATCGTGAAGTCCCAGAAAGCTGGGACGTAGCCGAGCTGGACGAAATTGTCGCTTCTTCCAAGAAACAAAAGAAGAAGAACAAAAATGATGAAGATAATGAAGATGACGAGGATGACACATCGGATAGTGACGACGACGACGACGACGATGATGCAGAGGATTGGGCTTTGAATAAAAACCAGGCTGCAAAAAAACGTGCGTCTATTCCGAAGCTTTCTCCCGTGACGAACAATAACAACATCGACAACAACGAAACTACCGCGGACGAAAACATGAAACGAAGGAAAGAAGAGGAAGAACGAGAGCGTCAAACCGAACTCGCTTTAGCGAGAAAGCATTTGGAAGAGAACTACAGCGATGATGTAAAGCGCTCCATTCAAAACGTGGACGAATCCGTTTTGAACTATGAACTGATTGAAAATACACTCTCTGCGATTATTCGTAAAGAATTCAAAGAAGGCATGGAAAGCATCGTCCCGAAAGGAGGCAAACCGATGGAGAAAGATACGTACGGTGCATTTTTAATCTTCATGCCTGGCCAAGCTGAAATTTTGAAGCTCATTCGCGTCCTCGAGCAATCGCGCTTGCTAGAGGTTTCCGAAGTCGGTGAGCTAGACTTTCTTCCTTTGTACGGTCAGCTTTCTGCGGCGGAACAGCGAAGAATTTTTCAAAAGCCAAGGCTCGGCGTGCGTAAGATTGTCGTGGCGACAAATATCGCAGAAACTTCAGTTACAATCGACGATATTCGATATGTTATCGATACGGGACGGCAAAAAGAAATGCGATACGATTCGGAGAGAGGTCTATCTTGCTTGGAAGACTGCTGGGTCTCCAAAGCTCAAGCGAAGCAGAGACGCGGGAGAGCCGGGAGAACGACGCCGGGCGCGTGTTTTCGACTGTTCTCGCGCACGCAATTTGCAAACTTCGAGAAGACGCAAGCACCGGAAATGTTGAGAACGCCACTTCAGTCGTTAGTTTTGAATATTAAAAGTATGGCGCCAGAATCTGGAACGGCGAAAGAAACGCTTTCGCTCGCGTTGACGCCTCCGGATGAAAATGCGCTGGACCTCGCCGTTCAAGAATTGAAGGATTTGAAAGCGATGGCGCTCGTAAATAACACCGAAGAAATTGTCACGCCGTTAGGTAAGCATTTAACGCACATGCCGTGCGACCCGCGACTGGGTAAGATGCTCGTCTACGCTTCTTTGTTGGGATGTTTAGACCCGATGTTAACCATCGCGAGCGCAATGTCCGGACGTCCTTTGTTTTACTCTCCGAAAGATAATCGAGAAGACGCCGAGAAGAAAAAACGGGCGTTCGCGGTTGGTAAATCCGACCACTTGGCCGTCGTCAATGCCTTTGATGGGTGGTTAAACGCCAAGAAACGCGGCGGAAGAGGCGCAGAGAGACGCTTTTGCGACGAAAATTATCTCTCGAGTCAAGCCTTAGAGGCTGTGTTGCAATCGCGAGTGGACTTTGCGCAGATTTTGTCCGACTTGGGATTTGTTTCGCGAAACTATGCGCTTCGCGTCAAACGATTTGGGCGCGCGAAAGACGACACGACGAATAGTAGTTATGGCAACATCGGAGGTGGTTTAAAAGACGAAGTGGACGTGAACTCGAACGTTTCTCGAATCATCAAAGCCGCGCTCGTTGCTGGACTGTACCCAAAACTCGTACGAGCGCAACATCCCGTTGCAAAATACGCCAAGACGATCGGCGGCGCCGTCGAGAAAATGGCCTCGGGGAGAGAGATGAAATACTACTCTCGAGACGTCGGCAGAGTATTTTTGCACCCAACGAGTGTAAATTTCAACGTCGGCAAGTACGAATCGACGTGGTTAGTTTACGGTGATCGCGTTCAAACCTCGAAGGTTTTTGTTCGCGATTGTACCATGGTCGGAAGCTATCCGCTGCTCTTGTTCGGAGGCGAATTAGACGTGAAACACGAACAAGGCAAATTAGTTCTCGACGATTGGTGCGAATTTAATGCCCCGGCAAAGATTGGCGTGTTAGCGCGTGAGTTGCGCAAGAAAATTGATCAACTTTTGACGAATAAAGTAAACTCACCCGGCCCCATATCCATGGACAACTCAATCGTTAAAGCCATGTTAACTCTTATCGAATCCGAGGGAATGTAGACGACGAGAAACCTAAATGTGTCGTAGTACTTGTTGTTGTTGTCAAGTGTCTATTCACTAGTACTGTACTTATTTGCTGCTGCTTCTACTAAAAATCCCGCTACTTTCTAAAATCTCTAAATACCGTTGCACTTTTCCTCTCGCGTCTTCTGCGGTCAACAACAACCCCTCCGAGGTGATGCGTTTATCTTTCCTCTTCCCCATCGCTACGCCTTTTCTCAACATGTCAATCGTCAACGCCGCTTCCGTCGACGGCGGTGCGTCTGGACTATTCACGCACGAATAAAGCGCGCACACGAACTCGTTCGGCGTCACTATAAAAGGCGTGTGCACGCCCCCTCCGTTCTTTTGCGGGATAGAGTCCCACACGGCGGCTTCAATCGGCGTTAACTCTTCCGCGTCGACGAACGCGTCCAGCTTCAGAGCGTTCTTTTGGAAATTGTAAATCGCCGAGTCTCTGTTTTCAAACACGTACGACATGAGCTCTAAAGGTGCGTCCGTGCCAACATCGCTCGCTCTTTGTAGCTGCCCAATCATTTGCGAGAGTTCCGCGTCCGCTCGCTTTATTTCCGAGAGGAGTATTTTCAGATTGCTGAAGTCAGACATTTTTCCTCCTTCATCAGCCGCTCGAGCTTCTCCTTCTTGTTCTTCTCGCGTAATAAAGAGCATCATCTCTGTCAATGCACACGACGCGAGTGTCTTGGTCATAATCTCTCGTCGTTTACGTCGTTTTTGTTGTCTATGTCGTCTTTCTTGTTGAACTTCAACTTCATCCTCGTCGTCTTCATCCCGCCGGGCCGTCAGAAACTCAAAGCCTCTTCCCGTCTGTTTCTTCGGTCTTCGCCTCGACAACAGAGACGACGAGGACAACAGCAGCGTTCCACCACCAAAAGCGTTCGCGTCAGTCGTAATAAAACTCTTCTTGGTCGTCGCAAACATTATTTATTCATTTATTTATGAGTAGGTGCGTTTGACGTGAAGCGAAGTTTGTGTCTTTTGTGCGTGTGGAAATTCTTTCTTTTTTCTCCAATTAAATTCCTTTCTTTTCATCCAAATTTCTAAAAAACTTCTCCTTTTTCTTCATCAGTCTTTCTCTTTCTACTTTGTTGCAGCCTTTTAAAAAGCTGCAGTCATCAAAAACGACCTCACAAACCCCTGAAGAACAACAACAGTACAGAAACAGCAGCAGAAACAGAGCAGTCGTTGGCGTCGTCAGAGAGAGAGAGAGAGAGAAGAGGAGTCATCGATCGAGAAGGAATAAAAAGAAACATTATTTTCATCATCAAAAATCAGAATCGGAAAACATTGAACGAATATGACAACGAGTAGAGAACAAATCGAACACGCCGCTCAAAACCTCTCCTCTCGAACGCAATCGATTCGAGAACACTCGGAACAAACGTTACTCTCCTTTCGTAAATCACCGGAGGCGTTGTATTTGTGTCAAGATATACTCATCAATTCGCAATCGATCGATGCAAAGTTTCAAGCGTCGAACGCGTTACGGTTTGCGATTTTACAAAAATGGGACGTGATGACGAACGATATGCGCGCGGAGATTCGACAGTTTTGCTTGAAGTATTTATTGCATTCACAGACGACGACAGAAACGTCTTCATCTTCGTCTCGGATGAGCAACGTCATCAGCTCGCAGATTGTTTCCGTGTTGGCGGTTGTGTTGAAGCGACAGTGGCTGGACGACGACGGGAAGCAACGACAGATGGCGTTGGAAGAGTGCGAACGCGCGGTGTCGTCTTCAGCGACCGCTGGAGCGAGGAAACTCGGTTTAGACGTGTTCACGCAAGTCGTTTTGGAGTGTGCACCGAGCACGAGCTCGCCTATGCATTTAAATTGGGAGTTTCACGAGCGAGTTCGAGACGCGCTCGAAAAGGAAGTTTTAGTCCATTTTTTCTCGCACGCCGGGAACATCGCCAGAGAAGTGCTGATGGTTGAGGGAGGGAAAATGGTGAAATTAGGGAAAGACGAGGAGTGTTTCTTTGCGAGTTTACGGCTGTTGAACGCGTGCTTATCGTGGGATTTCTCTCGGTTCGGCGGGTTCGGTAAAAACGGCGCAAGAGGCGTAGAGAATGAGAACGGAACAACAAGCAACGATAATCATAATAATAGCAATAGCAAAGGAGGTCGAAACGTTTTAGAAAACGCGTCCATATCCGATGGTTTCATTCCAGTGACGCCTGGGGAAACGTGGCGAGACGTTTTGTTGCAATCTGGAGAGAATGACACGTTCGCGTGGCTTTTTTCTTTACACGAAGCCATGCACTCGCCGAGCGGCGTGGCGCAGAACAGCGCGGACGGATCTAGCGCGATATTGCCGGGTACGAAAGTCGCCAAGGAGACGAGAAGTTTGTTTTCGAGCTTTTGCGCTTTGAGTGGATCGATATTTCCTGAAACCGACGTCCACAAGCAATTGAAGTCCATGCACTTCCAACGGTGCGCCCAATCGCTCTTGAAAACGCGAACGGTGATGGACCCGAAAGATGCCATGAACAACGTCGACGAAAGAGAAGGAGAAGTTTTAGATTGCGTCAAGCAGTTAGGCACGTTGTGTTCTGCGCACCATTGGACGTTCTTAGTGGCGCCGTGTGCGGCGACATGTAGTAGCGTATTAGAAGCGCTGACGAACATTTGCTCGGCAGCGATTGAATCTGGCAGTTTGCGAGCGATAAACGACGGATCGTGTTTAGATCTCGTCATGAAAAATTGCTTTGATGCGTTTGCAGTGTTATCATCAAAAGTTGAGCGAAATCAAGCCGAGTCGCCGGAAATGGCGATGAAAATAAACCAAGAGATTGCAAAGATATGCCAAAGGTACGTCGAGTTTGGTTTACAATCGGCGAGAGAGTCTGCTTACGACGAAGACGACGGCCACGAAGAAGACGGTGCGGCGGGTATCGAAGCTTTAGATGTCGCATTAGATGTCGTCGCAGAGTTGTTTCGCGCGACGGTGTCGTCGTCCGTGCCAATGCTCGCCGCAGCGTTGCACGAAAAAATTAATTTCTTGTTACAATTAGCCGCGTTAACGACCGATAACGCCGCGCATGCGGATTTACAACGCGCTCCAGAGTTGTTTGAAGAGTTGTGGTGGTTGTTAAGGCTCGTAGGCCACGTCGTCGCGGACGATGGTCGAGGCGAAACGCCCATGCGGCCGTTACAGTTTGACGAAAACGAACAAACCAGAATAGCTTTGCGTCAAATTGGTGAACTGTTCATCGGTACTCTGTGCGTCCAAATGTGCGAGAATCAAAGCGTCAAACAGTTTTTATCGCCTCGCGTTGTCGAACAGGTTGTGTGGTGCGCGGCGAGGTGGGCGGATACGCACCTGTTCCCGGAAGATTCCGGCGGGCGCGTGCGCAACGTGTTACTCAACGATAATAATTTGTCCATCAACGGCAGCGTCCAATCTCCAGACCCGTTTGAAGGCGAGGGAGGTGCATACGCTGCCAAAATTTTGGTCGGTTTAGCAACTGTCGCGATATCCTTTTACGACGGCGAAACGTCTTTAAGGAAATCTGCAAGCTTTCGATTACTTCCTTCCCTGACGCGACGCAATGCGCCGTGTAAAGCGGTCGCGAACGATCCTGCGTGGACGACGTTGTTATTCTCAACCGGTCAAGCGCACGAAAACGTAAACGGTGGTTTTCCGAGCGAAATATTCTGCGGATTGACTGAATCGCTCGCGAGAGCTGCGATTGGCATCGCGGAAGAAAACGATCAAAGAAACACGTATTTGCGGTACGTTTTAGAACCACCTTCGAAGGTTTTGCTTTTAGCCATAGAGAACAAGAAATTCATCGAACATCCAACCGGTGAAAGCCGAACGATGGGTGCTTTAGAAGCGCTCAGAGGTGTGGCGAGAGCGTCTTTGAGTAAAAGGCACGAGTTCTCGACGAACCATTTCTTTGAAATGCTTTCGCCTCTGACCAGAGTGATTGAAAATGCAATTTCAGCAAACTCTTCTCTCGTCATCTCTCGAGCGATGAAGTTATCGGAAACCTTGTGCGAAATATTTGCAATGGATGAAGAGAACACGGATCGACAGCAAAGAATACGCGAGTTTACGCTCTCGATTGTCTCGATTTTCGCGAAATCCGAACCTACAAAGATGACCGCGGCGACGCTGACGCGATTGCGAGACGAAGAAATTAAGGCGAATTACAAGTGTTTAAAATCGCTTTTGAGAGCGTTAACGCACTTAGCTTCCGCGTGGAACGACGAAGATAAAGAAAAATTAGCCTCGGTTGTCTTTTCAGGACTGGCAGTTGTCATCCCTCTCTTGACTCCGGACGCGTTGTTGCTCCCAAAGTTGAGAAACTGCTACTTTTCTTTGCTCTCGTATTCGATGGAATCGTTCGCGGATATCATCGTTAAAAACGCAAACAGAATGTCAGAGCTCGTCGTCAACATCAATGGATCCGCTGCTGGTGCTTCAGATCCAAACGCGTTATTTTTCATGATACTGTCGACGTTAGAGTTTGGTTTAGACAACGACGACGAAAACGTCTGCCGAGAATCTCTCGTCGCCCTCGGCGCGTTGGCTGCGGCGGAATTGCGAAAGCAGAAGAATGGTGGTGGTGGTGGTGGTGCCGCTACCGATAGCCCTCTGTTGATGCAAACGACGCAAACGGTCGCGAGCTTCATCGTTGAGGGTGGATCGGCGACGGCAGACAACACCAAACCAAACGCTTTGATGGTCCAGCTTCCGTTGTCGCCTTTGGGTAAATGCCTTCGAATCGTCTGGAAACGACTCCTGTTCGTGGACGCGTCTGGCGGTGAGAAGAACTCAGCCATCGTAGACGAAGCCGCCGACGCCTTGTTGCCTTTGTTACAAATAGAAAATGCCTGTTTCATGAGTCTCGGCGAGGAGACGTTTGAAGCTGCCGAGAAGAAAGGCGGTCGAGGCGTCGTCGTTCGCGAAGCGCTCGGCCAGTTGACCACGGCGAGAGGCTTAAACGCCGAGGTCGATCGAATGAACAAGAGAAGGTTTCGCAGAAACTTAGGCGAGTTCGTCGAGCGCGTGAGAGGAGTCGTTCGGAGCAACTAACTTCTAGATTTTTTAGCGCGACGCGTTTTGTGTAATATTTTATTAGAGTGTAGTGGTACGAGTGAGAAGTATTCGGAAAGGATAAAATGTCTAGTGTATAAAGGTCAAATTTGATTACAACGCTCTCGAACCTACTATTTTAAACGCCTTCCTTTGAGTTGTATACAACGAACGGGATGGAAGGTCGTTCTTCTCTCTCTTTTCTCTCGAAGTGTGCGCGCGTGTTCAATCCTCTTCTTAAGCTTTCTTCGTGATGGCTTTCAACTCGAACTTCTTGGTCTTTGACTTTGGCGTACACATCTGAATCTCCACGACGTCTCCGACACTACTCTCGTTCTCTTCGTCGTGCACGGCGAATCTTTTGCTCTTATTGATGCGCTTGATAAAGCGCGGGTGCGGTACTTTTCTCTCGATCAGAACGATCGCCGTTTTCTCGTTTGCTCTGGAGACCACTTTGCCTTCCAAAACCTTAGAGATTGTGGTCGTGGAGATTTTCGTCGGAGACGCCATTTGGGAGGAGGAAGAGGAGGCGGAAATTTTGGACGTCGACGCCGCGAAAGTCACGTTCGCTCTCGCGGATAACTGAGTAGATGATGCTAAGGTAAACATATCGGACTGAGTATTCTTTTATGCGTAAATGAGCGGTTAAATGTGATATCTAGTGTTCGCGTCGTGTGTTTACGAGCGTCGTGCTATTATTAATTTATGCGGTAAAATGCAGGATAAAACACAGCAGGCAAAAACCTCAAAACAACACTCTTTTGAGAAAAGAGAGAAAGAAAGAAAGGTCTCGCACAAAAAAGACAAAAAAAAAAGACTCAAAAATCATCCAAAAATTTCCTGCACTTTTTTTTCCTTCTTTTTGAGGACATAAAGATGGGAGTAACTCCTTCTGTCTCTCTTGCAACTGTAAAACCTCCTAAAACTCCTTTTGTTCTTCGCAAAACTGCTGCACCCAGAAGAAGAAACATCCTCTCTTCTTGGTCTTCTTCTTTTCCTCCTTTTCCTTTCCGACGGAAGAACGAGAAAATCGTATCAGTGCGTCGCAGCAGCAGTAGTGGGACGCCAAAAAGTAGTGCCGGTAAAAAAATCATCCGCGTGGAGAAAAACAGAAGGAAAGAAGAATTCCAAAACTGGCCGGTTTGGGGGTGCGCGCAATCGACGTTTCCGTGGACGTACGGGCAGACTGAACAGTGTTATATCTTAAAAGGTAAAGTGACGGTCATTCCAGACGAGAATCCAGAGGAAGCGGTGACGTTGGAAGCGGGAGACTTCGCGGAAATGCAGAAAGGCTTGAGTTGCACTTGGGACGTGTTAGAGGATGTCAGTAAAAACTTCAAGTTCGTCTGATTGATGACGACGAGGATGTTTTCTTTGAAATTGTATTCTCTATGTTTATTATTATGTGTATCAATAATACTACTTTTCTCTCGAATTTGCGAGCAAACCAAACACGGTTGCCGCGCCTACGAAAGTTGCTAATCCTAAACTAATCGCCGAATGCCTCGCCGCGAGTTTCCTTTCGTTTTCTTCTATTCTCGCCAACTTTGATTCGAGCGTTCGCAAAGCGTCTCCCACGGAGGAGGAGGAGGAGGAAGTCGAAGGAAGTGGAGGCGTTTGTTGCGAAAAACCTTCCCGCGGCGTCGTCCAAGCTAACGGGGACGAATGTTGTTGTTGCTGCTGCTGCTGTTGATAGTTATACAGCTGTTGGATTTGTTGTTGCTGCTGGATTTGGGAAACGGCGGTGACGACGTCCTCGAGTTTTCTCGACAACCAATCGAATTTTTGCTCCAGATTACTCGACGAGCTACCTTCTATGTAATAGTGTGGCGTGGGAGTGTTGCGTACACCGTTCCCTCCGTAATCTTCGGAAAGCCCGGAAACGTCGCGCTGGTGGAGGCCGGGAATCTGATCCGGTTTCGGTTGTCGAAACGGCGTTTGCGGACGTCTTCTATCTGGAGTGCGCTGCTCTTTCTCGCTTGAATATCCTCCTCCATTATTATTGTTGTTGTTGTTACTGGTATTATTATTGCTGAGACCAAAAGGCGTGCTCTCCCCGTTAACTCCGTAGCTATGGCGCGGACTGCTCGCCTCGTTATAATGACGGCCCTCGCCGTCGCTTCCGCTGCGATTCAACGCGTTCATTTCATTCATTCTCTCCGCACTCACCTCGAGTTCAGCCTGTAAAGGATGCCTACCGCTCCCATCTTCGTGCGTTTTTAAACTTCCAGAGTGCACCGAATTCGCTCTGGAAGAAACGTTGCTTCCCATGGCTGGCGGTACGATGTGATTCGTTTCGATGTCGTACCCGCCGCCGGTACCGTTCGGACGATTTATCGACAACAACCCGCTGAACTTGTGCTTAATCTCTTCAGTCATCTGTTCGCGCAGCTCTAACGTTAATTTCTCCATTTGCACTTGCTCGATAAAACTCGTTGGAATGTACGTGCCTTCCAATCCTAATTTTTCACCCGCTTCCTCCGCGGCGACGCGAGATTTCGATTGAATCTGCACGTACGCTCGATCTAAACTTTCGATCCAATCGACTTTGATCGTGAGCAAATCATCCGACCACTCGCGACCGCGACGTTTCAAAATCGCCCCAACTTCGTACCCTAACGCCATCAACCCGCCTAATATGCGCACGCCGACGCCAAATTTAATGCGAGGCGAAATCATGATAGGACCGTCCGTAACCGTTTCTTCAAACATGAGCGAATAGTGTCCGTCTCGATTTCTTAAACGCAACCAACTCGTGCACTGCTCGGGGTCTTCGTTCGGAGGTAACAAATAAATATCCGCGGTTTCAACTTCGTCCGTTCTCGTCACCGGAGATTCCGGATTGGAGTGGTCCAAGACGCTTTCGATTTCCTCGTCCGTGGGGACTTTATCGGATTTCAAAATATACGTCGGATCTTGGAAACCAGCGAACGGATTAAAGCTATTTACGATGCGCAAGTGCGCCGTTCTTAAATCTGGTTCGATGTACGCTTTATACATCGGGTACACGGTTTCCGAAATCTGATGGATGATACTTTCCGGCGCTTGTCCAGATCGATGAATATCTCGCATCACGCGTTTCAACAAGTCAAAATGCACGCCTCCAGTCACGGAAACTCTTAAATCCAGCAACGGTCTCAAACGTTCGCTCAAGGCGTAAATACCTTCGATGATAACCACTCTCGCTTTCGGCACCTCGACGTGTCGATACCCGACCCGTTTACTGGACTTGAAATCGTAAATTGGAACTTCCGCCGAGTTCCCGTCTTTTAGACTTTGAATGTTCTCCAACAACGTCGCGTAATCCGTCAATCTCGGGTCGTCAAAGTTATCTTCCAACAACACGCTCGCATCGTTATACATATCCATCGATATATGTTCAATACCTGGCATAAACTCTAATATTTTCTTGCTAAACACCGTCTTCCCGGCGCCGCTCGGCCCCGCGATGCCGACCACAATCAACCCTCCTTTAATCTCCTGTTTCAACAACTGTATCGCCCGAATGGTTAAATAAAACCCTTTATCGAACGAGACTTGCGTTTCAAATCGTTTGATTTCCTGTTTAGGTACAGAGAGAGAGAGAGAGATGTTGTTGATTAATATATTGTTTTTAAAAGAGAGAGTTGAGTGAGAGTTGAACTCAAAAAGAAAGAAGAAAAAGCAAACAAAAAACAAACCTTTCTGGTCCTCCCGTTCCTGGTCACTTCGACCACTTGCAACTGATCTTTAATCAGCGGCAACGGCTGTAAAGGGCTACTCTCGGAAGAATTTCCGATTTGATTGTTGTTGTTGTTTTGTTTACTTTGGATTTGAAAGTTGAAACTCGCGTGTCTCGGTGGTTTCGAATCCGAATTTGGTGCGCCTCCTCGGCTCGCAACCCCCCCGTTGTTTGGGTTGTTATTCATCATCGCATGATGAGAAGTCCCATCATCATCGTTACTATTATTAGTACTAGAAGTAGTATTCTTGTTGTTGTTCTTGGACGACGACGACGACGACGACGACTTATTAAACATATCTAACAAAGCAGGAGTGTACGATCGACTACCGGGTCCTCCCGAATCCACCGGCAGAGGAGGAGAAGTCGATGAATAACTTTCGTTGTTGTTGTTGGTGTTCGGAGAAGGAGCAGGAGAGGCACTCATTTTTTGTCCCGTGTTGTTCGGTGTTTGAAAACTGCTCTTTTGGAAGGAAGTTGTTCAATTTTTAGAACGCTCTTTTCGTGGAGCGTTATTTTTCTAGAACAACCGAAGGTTCTTCTGGCAAAAGAGAGCGTTATAGAGCGTTATAAAAAGTTTGTTGTTAAGCATATCATCATCACAAACGTAATACTATCTATCTTCTCATCGAAGAATAAAGAGAGAGAGAGAGAGAGATCTTTTAATACTGTTGATTTTCATCGATTTCTTCTTTCTCAGGGAGCATTGCGTGCGATATAAGGCGTGGTTTTTGTGGTTTCTTTCGGTGAAGATGGGAGCGTGCTTCTCTCAACCATCATCATCATCATCAAAATCATCATCGGATGAAAAGGAGGAGGACAAAGACGAGAAGAAGAGAAAGAGTAGGAAAAAGAAAACAAAAAAGACGAACAAGAACAGAGGAAAGAACGAAGAACAAGAACAAGAAAAGGACGACGATGCGTTTGAACGAGCGATGATGTCCTCGGAATACTCGCGATTACAAACGATTAAGAGAGAAAGAGCGAGACAGAGAACTTTATCGGAATGCGAAAAATTAGACGTGATTGCAGACGCGTTGGCGAATATCGAGCGAGAGAAGAAAGAACTCGCCAACGCGCGGAGACATTTACGAGATATGAACAGAGCGGCGAAAGCGGCAGCGCAGAAAGTAGAAAGTGATGGATTAGGAGGTGGGACAGTAGGAATAGTAGGGTCGAGCGCGAGCTCGAGAAGAGGAGACGAAGGAGGAGCGGGGATTGCGATGAGCGGGAGCGCGGAAGCGCCGCCGCCGCGCGAAAAGAAGAGCACGCTCTCCAAAAGCGAAACAACCTCATCCTAGCAGCAGGATGATGTATTTTTTGTGTACTCTCCAAAATATAATAAGTGTAGTATGTATTCTATCTAATTAATTCGCGTATTAAATGCATTGTTACTATTACGCGCGCGTATTCTACGAAACGAGTTTTACTTTGAGCTTCTTTTTAGACGAGGCGACCTCCTAATAAGCGACGGCGGCGGCGGCGGATTTGGACTCGCCGCCGCGCTCTTCTTATTCTTATTCTTTTTTTCCTTCTTCTTCTCTTTCTTCGTCTTCTTCCCTATCGTTGTCGTCGCCATCGCCGTCTTCTCCTCTCTTTCTTTCAACACAGAGCGTGGTGCAACGTTCCACGTGTTTTTAATGTGATTCGCAAACTTATTGTCCTCTAACAGCAGCAGCATTTCCATAATCATAACGCAGTGGTGCGCGCTTTTGAAGTTTGCGCCGCACACTTCCGATGCCCAATTTAATACGGCGATGTACTCCGGTGCGTTCAAATCGATTCGTGAGTAAGTGTGCACGAACGATCCAGCATGTTTGAAGCCGATGTTACCGTCTGCATGAGCTACCGCAGCTGCTGAAGCTCTGTCGCTCTTGCCTTTGGTGAAAGGTACGTCCACGTAGACTTCGTATAATTTTGCACCCGCATCGGCTTTCAATGGTAATGTTATTGCACCATCGTTGTTGTCGTCGTCTCTGTAATCTTTTCCTATCTTTGCCGCTGATTTTCCCGCCGCCATCTTGCACAATTTATCGCGCACGATATTGAACCGGCCAGAAAGCTTCTTCGTCGCATCGTCGAATATGTTCGCCTCGCACCAATCGATGTACGCGTTAACGTCCTTCGCATCATCTTTCCGTTTATCTTTCGCCAAAATTGGTGGAATAGCGCGACGTTTTCGAAGGAGTTCTTCCTGGAACGCTTTTCGAGCGTTCGTTGCCCATACGAGCCACCCATCTGCGGGTGCTTTGAGCGCGCTATTTTCTCTTTCGTCGACTGGGAAGCAATCGGGAACGTGATTTGACGCCGTCCGTTTACGTTGAAGAGACTTGACTCTTCCGTCAAGACCAAATAAAAGTTTGAGCGTTACCACGATAATTGCAGACGCGTGCACTTCAGCTGGATATGTGCTCAACATCTTACGCGCGTCCGCTTCTTTCATTCTGCTAATCTGAGGCATTTGACCAGCCTCGAATTTGTATTTCTCCTTGTCGAGGAGGAAATCGTAACCCAAGAATTGCATCAAGTTTTCGGCGCTCTCGCAATAAGCATCCACAACGCGAGACAAAAGCGTCGATTGTGTCTTCTTTTTTACAGCCTTGCTTTCGCTGTTGTCGTCGTCAGCGTTGGTATTTACGTTCTCGTCGTTTCTAGCGACAACGACAGCCTCGGCGGGTTTGTGAGGTTGTTGATGCAGAAAAGCCGGAAACGAAGACTGGAACGCTCTGCGTACTAATTCCCTGGTGAGATTGAAAACATTTCGTTCAAATACTATGTCCTCACGCAGACCGGTTTTCGCGACAATATATTCAGCCACTTGGATCACGTCCGTGCTCGTTGGCATAGTTCTCGGTCTCAACAAGTCTTTTCCCCACGCGCGCATGTTATAGATATTCGTCGTCGGCCGCAAGTACGGCAACTTTCCGGTCGATGCAAGCGTTGAAATGTCTCTCGCAAAGGTGAATCCGAACGATTCTTCGTCCGCAAAACACATCCGCGTGGCAACGAACAATACTCCAAGCGTCAATTTCTGTGGTAAATGCGCCATGATGAGAGAGTTTACGGCGTTGAGATGTTGCCTCTCTTCTTCAGCCTCC
>JACLAB010001291.1_pt1 | contig 26739 bp, 16 predicted proteins | sample 8027921 | NCBI WGS metagenome assembly JACLAB01 (sample SAMN15725117, study PRJNA655200) | protist metagenome | isolation source: fluorescence activated cell sorting (FACS) single amplified genomes of... | place: USA: West Boothbay Harbor, Gulf of Maine | collected 2000-07-19
ACGATAGTAGAGGAGGTGAGCATTGTAAACACTTTGACATACTGTGAAAATACTGGTTATTGCTGCTATATAAATAATATACTCAAGTGCACTTATATTTAATTATCGTCTGAACGTCACCTTCCAATTATCTCATCCACCTTTATCCTGATTAAATGCACAAGCACCACAGAACATACATCTCATACTAGTAACCGATGAGACGTCCCATCTACCTTTGTCCTGATTAAATGTTCTAGCACCATCGAACATACATCTCATACTAGTAACCGATGAGACGTCCCATCCACGTACGTCATCGCTGATGTTTTCAGCATGATGGAACAGCTCTTCCATACTATTCACGATAGATAGATCCCAATCTGAAACATGGTCGTATTTCCGTTCCGCTTGTTCTCTATTTCTGCACCTTAACCAAGCCGCATCTTTCATGACAGCCTCACTGCGTCTGTGTAATGTGAGGTGCTAAGGAAGTAATCTGTGAATTGGAACTCCAGGAACTGAGTGGAGTCGAATGTACCGCTATATAAAGGCTTTCCCCGCGAGAAAAATCCATGTTGGTATTGGGCCCTTGTCATAATCTTATCAAAGCAATTATCGAAAGAGTCCCAATTTTGCCGCCTGCTCCAAAGAAAAGCCGCTCCTCCTTCCACTTCTTCACTTATGATCTATCTTCTTAGGGTTGATTGAAGGGATATAAGCTTTCGATACGGACAATTCTCCTCTGATTTTGGGATAAATTGGCTCGTGCTTTACTGTCCTCTTTTTATCTGGGACTCTAGAATCACAGCTCATTTCGAATCCATCATTTGCGACAAGATCGAACTAGTTCTCAAGGACGCGATGTTTCAACCCAATACCTATGTAGAGAAGATTAATGATTTATTCTGGTAGGCGACAAACTATGAATGATCCCTTTTAGTAGCGATGTACGGCTGTTTTCCTCAACCTAACCCGATCTTTGCCGAGGACTCGTTTTCAAAAAAAGATAACTTGGGTGCAATTCAAATTGTCCAGAAAACACGCAGTTTAGAATCACTTTCTCTGATTATAGATTTGAGTGACTGCGTCTTTTTGTTTCATTGTCTGGAAAACCATGCGTCATGTTTGGATGATCATGATCACTGTGTCTATGGTGATTATTTGCCTAGGCGGAAAACAGGAGATCAGGTACAAAATACCTGTGATGTACGTTTTGTTTGGGCACTGCCCTAAGTACTTGATGGTAAATGTGGAACTGGCATCTCGATACAATGACGTCGTGGTTTTGACGGACACGCCGGTGGCTGAGGGGTGGAAGAACCTCAAAGAGAAAAGTCAGGGGAACAATGCAACTGCTACAGCACCAAATTCTGAGGGAAATGAAGTTAAATTTGTGCAAATGGATAGTAATTTGACAAAGTCTGCTCAAGAGTTTGCAAAGCATTATGTGCATCTATCCAAAGACAACTCAGGAGGTCGCAAACTGCACGAGCTCCAAAACTTCCAAAGATGGTTCATTCTGAAGGAGTACATGAGTTCCCAGAACATCCCTCATGCTTTTTTCGGTGATGGCGACACTGCAGTGTTCGCAGACATGGCCGCTGCCTACAAACAGAGATCCGAATGTGATGCATCCATCATTACTCCAGGCGTGGGTAACAACTACAGCTGGGTGTCCACTGGGGTGGCTACACTCTGGTCCCTGCGTGGCATAGAAGACTTCTGTGTCTTCACTCTTGCAGTTTACAGCTCTGGTAGATATGTGGACACTCTGCGCGTGAAGCAGCGCCAGGTGAGTAGGTCAATGCAAGACTTCAGAGGGCCAGTGCTCTACACCATGGCTGTGTCATACAATGGTTGTGGGTTTATTTGAAGCTGTCGTAGCTCTGTATTATGTTTGAGTATCATGGTCATTGTACACCATCATTAATCATCATAATCATATCGGCCCTTTCATTTTATCGTCTCGATCAGGGCTCCAGTGTGGTGGACATGTCGCTGCTGTGGTTGTGGTGGGTTGACACACACAGACACACCCCTGTGGGCTGGAAGACAGGGCGACCCATGCACTCGCTCAACCCTCGACACACGGAGCAGGACTTTCGAGCGCGCTCTGACAAAGCGTTTGAATACACAAAGACTTTAAAACTCCCCCCTGAACCCGTTACAACACGTCCGATTCACGTGTGCAACGGGCTGGACGTGGTAGGTCGCACGGTCTTTGACCATATGCGCGGCTGGAGCGACGCACCGAATATGACGCTGATAGATACCACTGCGCAGGAAGACCCTTCCAAACTGAGCTTAGCTGTATGTCCGCACTGCCCGTACGTCGTAGCGGATGCTCTGCTGGTGGGGGGGGTGCCAGAGAGCCGCGAGCCCTCTCAGATTGAGCGGCTGAAGCGGTCACGGCTATACTTTCTGAGTCTGCACTTCCAAGGGGACACGAAGAAGCACCTCCTGTACGACGTGTGCCGCGTGCTCATCTTCACGGGCACCAGGCACATCCGGAGCGCGGCTGTGCGCAATTTGTGTGCGGAGGAGTTGAAGGGCTTCGAGCATCAGGCAGGGGCGACAAAGCTGCCTCCCTGTATGCCACACCAGGTGTATGACCGATCGGGAAAGCCCGGGCCTCCTAAGGAATTGTGTTTCTAGATTAGACTGAGATTATATGTTGACATTAGCTGATGGTGTATATTTGGTGTGATGCTAATGAGATATGTGTATGTATTAACTTCTTCGAAATTTTTATAATATCTTGTTCAAGTTTTTACAATTCAATTTGTTCAATCCAGTCCTAGTACCATGGCATTCCTATTTATTGGGCGGGGGGGGTTGTGCGAAGCGGGCCGCCCTGAGAGCCTTCTTCTCCTCAAGCGTCAGCTCCTTCTTCTCGGATTTTGCTGCAGGTACTGCGGGCTTGTACTCTTCCGTTGTATCAACAGCAGCAGCTGAGTCTATCTTCTCGTCAGCAGTTCCAGTGGTCTGTCCAGTGGACCCTATTGCTGCAGTGATCTGAGACAGAAATGAATTACTGGGTGGTGCAGAGCCAGGCGAAGTGCTGCTACCGAACATAAATGGACTGGACGAAGGTTTGAACGATGTGGGCGTTGCCCCCCCCTCTGCCCCTCCCGAGGACTCTAGAGACACGTTCGATGGGGCCTTAAACAGTGATCCGAACATGGGTTTCCCCGCAGCAGCTGTAGGAGAGGGGGTCCCAGTGGTCCCGAAAGCACTCCCCAGCGACCCACTAGAGCTGGCGTTCTTGAGCAGCGATAGCCCAGGCTTTCCTGCGTCAGTAGCATCCGTAGGGACTACCTTAGCGAAGGGGTTGGGAAGCGTTGCTTCAGCCAGCACTGTCTTAGCGCCCCCCCCTTCAGATTCCGTTGTTCGCACTGCAGCAATTGTAGTATCAGTAACACTAGTGGTGCTGGCTGCAGCAACCTCAGCAGAGTCCTTAGGAGAGTCAGCGGGCGTGAACAGTTTGACACCGACGTTGAAGGAAAAGGGTTTGCTCTCCGTGCTGGAAGACCCAGAGAACTTCCCACCCGCAGTGCTGAAGGGGGAAGTCTTGGAGAAACTTCCGAAAATGGAAGTAGGGGCAGCAACAGTAGTAGCAGATGTTGCATCAGATACTGCACTAGATACGACATTACGCTCCCCCTCCACCCCAGGGGGTTGCACTGAGGCGAGTAATGCTTCCGCGTCGGCAACCTTCTGGCGCTTGTGTGATCCATCTTCCTCCGTCTCGACCGCATGTGCAGCCTTTGATTTCTCTCCAACATCCCCTGCGCTAGAGGCTGCGGCTTTTTTGTGCTGATCTTTTTTCCATCCCTTCAGCTGCTGTCGCATCTTCAGTTCGTCCTTCATGCGCTTTAGCTGCGTGGCAGGGTCTTCTGTTTCTGTATACGCCTTAGCCGCTGCTGTCGTAGCCTCAGGCTCGTGCAGGTGTGTCCCGTCCCGCAGCTCCATGCCATAGTCCCCCGCACCTGAATCGTGTAGATGCATGCCGTCTCGCAGGGTCATGCCCTGATCGGCACCCCCTGTTCGAACTTCAGTGTTGGCTTCCTTGGCTTTCTTCATGCCGGCCTTCATGGCTGCTACAGCGGCAGCTTTGGCGCTGGCTTCAGCTGATGATGCAGATGCAGATGAGCTTGTAGCTTCAACAGCCGCAGGTGTCGTATTCCGCTCCACCGCTGGTGCCTCTGCTGCCGCTTCATCATTTTCCGCAACTGTCATCTTAGAGGGCTCTTTTTTGTTCTCCACGTCGCTCCACACACTCCCTTCACCCATCTGGCCATAGGCAGGGGTCTCTTTTCCGCCATCTGCACCTGCAACGGCCATGCTACCATCATAGTCCGCCAACGTATCAGCTTCTACTTCCGCAGCTTCTGTCACTACTGCTGTGACAACCTCAGTCGCTGCTTCTACAGCGTTAGTGGCCAATTCAGTGGTCGTTTCAGAGTTTTCTACAAGAACTGGTGTTTCATGTTTTTTCGTCTCAACTATCTCTACAGTCATTTCAGTGGACTCGGTTGCTGCTGTCTCAGTCGCTTCCGGTGCAGCTTTAGTGACCGCTTCTGTAGTACTTAACTCTTCGGAAGGCTGCACTTCCTTCACTGCCTGGGCCTGTGCCGCTGTCTCCACTGCATTCTTCTCAGTCCCTTTTTTATTCTCGTTTTGTTCTTCAGCTGTTGGTGCTTGAGGGACTTCGGTGGCGAAAGGATTAGGAAGCTTCGATTGAGCCAGGGTTGCCCCAGCTGCATCACCAAAACCCGCAGATGGAGTGTCCAGCGTAGTTGGAATGGAAGCGATGGCCTCAGTTCCAAAAATGGTAGTAGTGGTAGTAGTACTTGTGGGGCGTGCTTTCTTCTTTTTCTTTTTACTCACTTCCGGCACGTGATCCTCGTCCAAGTTGGGCTCGAAGAATGCGGTAGCCGCAGCAAGGTTCACCTTGGAGCTGATCTCGCCGGTCAACACAGGAGGAACCTTGGCTGCTGTTTCTGTTGCAGGGGGGTGCTTGGCTCCCAAGTCAGATACGACAGTAGTATCTACTGCCTCGCCTGCCTCTAAGGTGGCAGCCTTAGCAGCAGGAGCCGTCTCCACCTTGGCTGTCCCTCCTGCCTCCATCTCTGAAGCATTCCTCTTCTTGAGACTGACGGTGCCTTCACTCTCAGCCGCGGCGCCAGCGGCAGCCTTAGCTTCTGCCGCCTTGGCCAGCCTTTCAGCACGCTTCTGCGCGAGCATCTCCTTCTTCGTCGGCTTGACTGCAGGCTGTGCAGGGGCAGTGGAAGAAGCAGGGAGAGTAGCAGGGAGAGTAGCAGCAGTGGTAGTTGCTGTAGAAGATGCTGCGGTAGCAGCGAGTTTCTTCGTAGCCTCCAGCTCCTTCTCTTGTCTGTTACTCTTCTCTTGCCACTCCTGCTTCTCCTTCTGGAATTTCTCCTTCATGGCCTTGAGCATCAGGTACCTCTTTTCCGATGTTTTCTCTATGTTCTGGTTGGTCAGCATCTGGTCGGCGAGCTCCTGTGTCTTGATGTCCAGCTGCGCCTGTAGTGCCTGCACATTCTTCTGTAAGTTTTCGGTGTCCATTGCCACTTTCTCGCCTTTCTCCGCAGCCGCCTTAGTCTCTTCGCGATATGAGAGAACCACCTTTGTAGCCTCCGCTGCCTCCGCAGTAGACTCAGCGAGGTCCGCGCGCAGCTCTTCAATCAGCTTGGTCTGACTAGCCACCTTCTGCTCCAGATCCCGAAACGCGTCTTCGTCCAGGCCTTTGCCTTGGTCAGACAGGTACCTCGTGTACTTGTCTTTCCAGAACTTACAGTCTTCTGCGCTCTGTGTGCTGTCCGCTATGAGCGCTTGTTTGTCCGCTTCTAGATTGCGAATAGATTCTTTGAGCGGGTGGAGCTTGGCATTTGCATGAGCTACCTCTGCTTCCTTTGATTTCATCTTCGTTAGCAGCCCTTCGTTCTCAGTCTGCAGATACATATTGCTCTCGGTAGCCATCTTCAGTTGTGAGAGCTGTGACTTTAGTCGAGATACCTCTCCCTCCGACGAAGGAGTGGCAGCAGGGGTTGCCGCACCCACCTTCACGGGCGTAATGCTGCCTCCCGCCGAGGCTGCGGCCCGGTCCTCGCTGTCTCTCTTGAGCTGGGCGCGGGCTCCCTCCAGGGCTTTCTCGCAGGCCCGCAGACTCGTCTCTCGGCGCCGGATCTCGCTGTCCGCGACACTAAGGCGGCTGCGAAGAACCTCTTCCTCTGTCTTCATGCCGCGAACAATGGCGTTCAGATGCGCTATGCTCTTGTTGAGCGCAGATGCTTCATCGGCAGTGTTCTCGATAGCAGCACCCTCGGCACTGCTGCTGCTAGAAGAGTTTACAGTTCCAGAGGGTGTATCCAACTTGTTCGTGAGCATCTGCAGCTCCTGCAAGAGATTCTCCCGTGTGGAGATAGCAGCCTCCACTCTATGGTCGGCTTCCTCCTTTGCGCTATCCAGCTCTGCAGTCTTGGTCGCTAGTGCAGACTGTGCTTCGGTTAACGATTTCTGTGCGTCGGTCTCGATACGCTGGGCCTTCGCTAGTGCATCGGTAGTCCGGTCTAACTCTGCCTCTAAGTCCCGTCGCTCCTTCTGCGTCTGGGTGTGCAACTCTTGTTCCCTTGCATAGTTCGCTTTGTCCGCGCGGGACAGTTGTTGATACTTGAGGATATCAGCCTTCAATTGGGCTTCGTGAGCAGCAGCATCATCTGCCACTTGCTTGGCCTCCGCCAGCGCCGCGCCGTGTACACGTGTAGCCTCCACCAACGCCCTCTTCGCAACCGTAGCCTCGTCCCGGCTCGTCTCGATTGTCTGCAGGATTGAGAGGTTGTTCGACCGCAACTGCGCAATCTCGGCCTTGTCAGCGGCAGATGCCTCGGAGAGTTTGGCTACTTCCGCCGCTCTCTCCTGCTCTGCTGACTCGTTGCGCTGTTTAAGCTCCGCAAGGGTCTTCTCAGTGCTGCTGCCGACCTTTCGGAAAGCCTCCATTTGTTCTTTCACACTCGCCAGTTCTGCGCTTAGAGAGGCACCTTCTGCAGTAGCTTTCTCCAGAGCCTCTGTTTTCTGCTCGTTCTCTCGTACCAATACCGCATCCATAGTCTGCGCGCCCTGAATGGAGTTCAGCTTGTCCTGTGCAGCTGTATACTGTTTCTCCAACAGCACTGCCTTGTCCTTGGCAGCCTTAGCTGACCCCTCTTCTCTCACAGCGGTCTCACGCAGGGTGGCAGTCTCCCGAACTAGCTCCTCTTCCTTCGAGCGCAGGGCGCGGATCTCTTCTTCTAGCACTTTACATCGCTGGTCGCTGGTCATAGATTTCTCAGATAACTGTTTGCGGAGGGTTTCAAGATTTCGAGACAAACTGTCTCTTTCCAGTTGAAGTGAAGCCTTTTCTTCCTCCAGTCGTTGCGATAGACCTGTTTCAATGCGTCGGATAGAGTCCGCTAGCGATGCTTGTCGTCGACTCTCCTCCTTCTCCGCCTCCAGCAGCGCTTCTAGTCGCTTCTCGGTCTCTGCACTGGCCACCAAAGCGATTTCAGCGGACCTCGTGGCGTTGTGAGCCTTGTGCAGCTCTTCTCCAGCCCCCACTGCTGTTTCCTCCATCTTGCGTACTTCTGTCTGCAACTCCAGTAAGCGCGCCTCTAGCTCGACTGTGCGATGTAGGGAGCTCTCGTGGTTCGTCTGCAGCCCCTTTAGACTCTCTTCCAGCCGCTCTGCCCGCTCGTTCTGGAACCTCGACTCCCCTGTGGCATGCGCTAGCTCCAAACGCAACGATCCATTACTAGCTTTGGCCCCCTCTAGTGACTCATTTAATGTCTTCTCCAACTCACGATACTTCTCTAGTCTTACCTTCAGCAGAGAGTTCTCCTCTTCTGTTTGCGCCACCTTCCACAAGACGTCCTTGTGTCTGCTCGCAGGGGTCATAGACAGAGTCACTTGCGAAGACTTCATCGGGGTGGCCCCTGTCTTGTCATCTCTTTTTGCATCTGCCTCATCCAACATGGTCTTGTACATATCGCGCTGCTGCACCAGGCCTAGCACCATGTCCTCCGTGCGGCTACGCGCTTCCTTCATGTCTTTCAACTCGTTGAGCGCTACGTGCAGGGTATCCAGGCTCTTGCCACCCAACTCTCCGCCGGGGCCCATGCTTTGCTCCTTCACGGATATCAACAGTTGGGCCTGGTCTGCCTCTAGCTTTCGCACCACTCGTACCAGTTGCTCATTGCGAGATTGCAGTTCCGGTACGTCTTTGAACAACAGTAACTGCCCAGACATGCCGTGCAGCCCCCCTTGCCCGACTGGACTATCCACATCCTCGACTGTCGCCACAGGACTGCGAGGGAAGGTGCTGTGTCCTGAACGTTCGTGTTGGGAGTCGAACTTTTGTTTTAACATGTGCTGTAATTGCGCACTCAGATCCTTGTTACTCGCAATGATAGCTGCATTTTCTGCATTAGTCTCGCGGCCTTGTTGCGACAACATCTCCACATCCTGCCGCAGCTGTGCATTGTGATCTTGCAACTCCTCCATTTTCGTGGTAATCAGTTTGTTTTGCTCCAGAACGCGTTGGAAATCCTGCTTCTGTCTGGCGAGTAGGGGAGCCTTGGTCTCCATGTCTTTCAGAATGCGATTGAGATACACCTCTGCTTCCTTGCGCTTGCTTTGTTCTGACGCCAAGGCGCGTTCAGCAGTGACTACCTTGCTGTACATGTCAGTCACACTCAGCCCATCGTATTGCAATTGACCAGAGCCTGCAGTCCCGGAAGAAACGTCCTCCGTGTGCTCGGCAATGGTGGGCACGGAGGACCCTTGTGTCTGGGCGTCGAGTTGCTCTCGCAGAGATTCAATTTCTTGCTCTTTCTGCGCATTGGAACTGCGCAGCTCTTGCGCACCTCTCTCAGCGCTGGCCAGCTGAGTTCTCAAGGAAGTGTTTGCTTCCTCACTTCTTGTTCTAGCTGCGTCTGTATTTTTCTCCGCTTCCTCCAACTTTATGCTCGTTTCTTGTAGATGGCGCTTCAACAAATCCACCAACTTGGTCTTTTCATCCACTTCTTGCTGGAAGGAACGCTCCATGTCTTCTTTTGATCCCTCTAATTCCCGAACCTGAGCCGTGCCTCTATCGCCCTTTTCTTGGAGCGAGGCGAGGTTCACCTTCAGTGTGCTGTGCTGCGTCTTGAGCTCTTCCAGCTGAGCGCGCAATGTGCTGTTCTGCGTCTCCAGATCCAGCTTGACAGAAGAGTGCTCCAAACGGGTTCTGCTGTACTCATCGGAGCGGGAGCTTAGGTCTTTTTCGAGAGTCTGAATGGTGTTGTCCAGGAACGCCCGCTCCCTCTGGGCCTTAGACAGATCGATCTGCAGGTGCACAGCCTTGCTCTCCGTCTCCGTGAGGGAGACCTGCTTGCCATGCAAACTGTTTTGCAACTGGGATATCTCCTTTGCATGGGCGGTCAACTCGTCTCGGAGGCGGTCGCACTCTTCGACGGTGCGGCGGTGTCGGTCCTGCACATCGTCTTTGCTGTGATGCAGCTCTTTGATCATATTGTTCTTGGAGGACAGCTCCATGTCCTTGTCCAACACCTGGCGCTACGGGGTTGTGTTTCGAAGTGATTCAAAGGGCGAATAGCAGGGTTTAAATGAATATGAGTATGGTATTTGGATTACGTAGTGATGATAAAGTTTTGTGTAGTAGCCTCTTTGTGATCACCCTAACGATCTTTCACATTACACATACCTGAGCTAATGTCGCTTGCTCTCGAATTTTTTCAAGTTCGTCTACACTCGACTGCAGCTGTCCGATTTTAGTGTTCGCGATATCATATTTTTCCTTCAGACTACTGTGTTCTTTCTCTAATGCACTGTAACGCGCAGCTGACTCCACCTTGTCGACCTTCTTAGTGGTTTCTTCTGCAGTCGTCGTCGCAGCATGGATCAGAGATTCTGGAGCAGGGGGCATCACGAAAATATTCGACGACAGCCCAGACAAAGGCTGAGAAATGGGAGCCACGTTCGGCATATTTGACACATCAATAGATGAAGCCCAAGCCAAAGATGAAGAACCAATTGTAGGTTCTACTGGCTTAGTGATAGCATCAACAAGAGTTATCTCCTTAACAGTGCCTACCGCCTCTTGCTTCTCCCCTTCTTTCAAAGCAGCACTGACTTCGGATTGCTTCTCCTCAGCGGCCGCCTTGGCCCTCGCCTCACGCTCAGCTTTCTGCCGATTGAACTCCTCGCGTGTAATACGTGGAGGCATCGTCCTTCACGTCGTTTAATCTGAAAGAAAAAGAAATTGTTTGGCCGTATCCCAAACGTGCAATAGCCAATCACCGACCACGCTAACCGCAATCCGTAAACCTCGCTCAAAGGTCTCTATTAGTCCTCTTGATAGTTTTTTCCGCCACTCTTAGTCTAATCTAAATTTTAAAAGGTTTAAGACTTTCTTCTCACAAAAGGAGTTAGATACTAGGGGGGAAGGTTCTCGGGAGGCGGTTAGAGTTTCAATGACGTGCGGTAGTGGATTTCAACAAAAGTGCACGTCTATACGTTCGCTGAAAAATATCGAAACACCACCCTGAACTATAAGATGGATTGGACGATGCTGGTGTGCTTCATAGCATACTCTCTGTCAGCTGTCTGGGTTCTGCTTTTTCCTCTCTTGTCAATCAGCACAGCTGAATTGAAGCCAAGAGGGCTCTATGTTGACGAGAACGCTTTGGTAGTGGAAGCAATGCGCTCTGCCAATGATCAGAACAAAGGAAGAGAAAGAAGCCATGAATGGGTCAAACACGATATATCCAGCATTGACGATCTATGCGTGAGTCTTATGGGAGAAGGAGCATCTTCGTGCAAGACGACGACTGTTGCAATCACGGAGATCATCATCGACGCCCCGAGCAAAGTTCTTAGTGCAGAAGTGACCCTCATTGCTTTGCCGTTTATATCGTGCAATAATTTAGTCAAGGATAGAGTTATGCAGACGGCGTACGATATGAGCATGTCCCTGCTGCGATCAATGTGGCTCTCGAAAAGAGTCATCATTCTATTGGTTCCAACGTCGTGTGGAAAACAATTGTGCGATGTAGACATGGAAGATATGCAAGACTTTGACTTTCATCTTAGTAATCATGATACAGAGGATATGTGCGAAACTAAGACAGGCGCAGTGAGACATTCAAAAGTGCTATCACAGTGGCTTGCTCAGTACCACGGTACGAATGATTCTGGTGCAGAAACCCCAGAGGAATCTTGTACAAACCATAGTGTACCAGATGCAACATACGTGGGGGTCATTCGCGATGCCTATGTGCTAGATTTGTCCCAAACTCTGCTGTCCCCACAACTATCAAAGAAAGGAGAAGAGAAAGCATTGAAAGCAGGGACTACAGAGGCTGTAAGGGCGGCCTCCATGATGGACGTGCGGATCATAGGGACGAACGGCGTATTACCTAACATGGATCTGGTATCTTCCACTCTCGCCCTCTTTCCCTCTGCACTTCGTTTGGCCTACCACGCCCCTGCTAGTGGTGCTAGATACCCTAACACTGGCACGGTTGGCATGCATCGTGATAGGGGTAATTGGGATAGAGGTGACAAGGCGACCTTTATCTCGTACTGGGAAAAACTACAAGGGCTAGTGGTCTTTTGGCTGTCGCAAATGCAAGGGCCCGATGGTTTGCACTCGCAGTTCTTGGGATTCAACATCGATTCTCTTTCCCTCATACCGCACAATCAGATAGAGATGGGAGCAGCGGAGGCAGAGTACACTGAGACATCGGGAGCACACATGCTGCATTTGGATATTTTGCTGCTACTGGTACGCTGCAGTTCGAATCTTCACGAAGAGTTGCACCACTCGCACTTCTTCTATCTGATACAGAGCCCGTCTTCCTTTGTCGGATTATCAGAATACGCGCCAACAATGCTGCTGGTCCTACTGCCCCTGCTTGCTATGTACTTCGATATGTCCAAAAGGTGTACGCAGCAGTCTCTAGCGCAAGTTCTCCCTCTCCTCGTCCTCGATTTCTCAGTTCCCTTGGTTGTCATGGGTATAGGGTTCGCATTAAAAAAAACACACAAGGAATTGGGCCACGATTCGAAAGCTCAAATCGGCATGTTCCTTTCCTATGGGGCGTCACTTTTCCTGTACATGATCAAAAAGGTGCGAGGACAAGGGCTGAATCGCGACATCTTGAGAAGAAGCTATTTCTTCATTCTTAGCGCAGTGCTCATTGCAGGCTTAGCATGGCTGGGAGCCCACTTCTACGCGCTGGCATTCCCTATCGCCTTCTGTGTGTTCCCGATCCTCCTCATGTGTATGCACGGTGGAGCAGTTGGAAAGTCGTACGGAGTTGTGGCTCGGGTATTATCATTAGCAGTCCTACTGTTGAATCCTTTCGTATTGAGTGTAGTGATATCGGACATTTCGTCGAAAGGAGAACGCGGGTTGGTCATAGCGGGGCCAGTGCAAGATTGGTTCACCACACAGGCCCTGTTTTTCCCGTGCTGCTTCCTTGTCTCACATGTGCTATGCGTAACATGTGTCAGATGTATAAATAGCTTATAGAGTAATTGTAGAATTGTCTAGTTATTGTAATTAATGACAATTATTCTTCACTTGTTCACTATGTACACTGAAGTGTGTGTCTAATCACTATTGCTTCTTTCTCCCGTCTGAGCGAGAATTCTGTCTCTGGTCATCCAGCTTTTCGCCAGAATTCTCCCCTGTGTACACCTCGTTGTACTGCATGGCTTGAGCGTGCATTGCCTCAGCGAACTTTCCGGAAACCCCCAACGCCCACAATACTAGGCCCAGAAAGCTCATAAAAGCCACAAAGATGCGAGGAGGCGTGATTTCTATCATATTAAACGTACAGTTCTTGGGGTAAGAATAGAAGAGCGCTTGAAGCAAGAGGTCAAACTCCAATTAAAAAAATGATAGATTTGTTAGATTGAAGACAAGTGGGGGGCTGGAAGTATACTCAAACGATTACAAACGATAAGAGTATATGCACGACATTATTATTGAAAGTGTATAGATGAGGATGTGGTATTGGTGTTGTGTTAAACTTTTAGGGGCCCTTCTCTTTCTGAGCTCGATTGCTGTTAACAGAGGAGACGAGGAGTCGCGTAACTTTTTTCAAGGCAATGATCATGCAGTATATAATGTTGTCCACGATCCTGGGTCTATAAAGAGGCTACTGGTATTCAAGTCTTTTGGCGGAATGTCAAATGTGATGTATGGGTTTGCAATGGCTCTTGAGGTGGCTCGTAAACAACACCGCGATATCTTTATAGACGTTGCCTCACATAATTTGTTTTCAGGACACAAGCTTAACGAATTTTTTAGTTTCAAGCATTTAGAGAAAAAGTATAAAGTGAAAATCACGGAAGATTATCGTGAGGTATCACCAGATCTCGTGTGGCACGCTACTTACTACAAGGATGAAGGGGGGGGGATGTACGCACCTACGTCGATAGATATTCCATTCACGGATATGTATGGGGAATCTTCGTTTCAAGTCCATGGACCAGTTGTCCAACGGCACAAATTTACCAAAGGGGATGATGGGGAAGTATCGCAGTACGAGAAAGACAAAATACCACACCCTTGCCAAAACAGGACTAGGTACCACTATTCACAGAGAATTATGGCTCATATAGAAAAGGCGTCGTGCGTAAGACTTAACTTGCTGAGGCCCGATGCAAAAGAGGAGACGAAGTACACTGGCGTGTTTATTCCTATATCTCCCCCTCCGCCGGACGCGGACGCCCAAGACATGGTTGTATTCGCAGCAGGGCGCTATGACACCTTATTTAAAATCATAAAGGCGCCTTCTACTAACATAAATGCCCATGGACCTTGCGGTATGAAGGTATTGCCCTACGTGTTGGACAGGTGCAAACAAGTGGACTCATTGTCCGAAAGCAGTAAAAGGAAAGAGATGGCGACTACAGGAGATCACAATTTCAAGCATCTAACTGGCGGATATGGCTTGCGACAGGCGGAGTTTTACATAGGGGTACACTTTCGAAATACTGACATTAAGACAGACTTAAACAAGGTAGTGACGAGCATCATAGAAGAACACAAAAAAGGTGGCTTCAAGATGAATAAGCACAGAAAACTTCTTATATACCTTTCAACTGACGACAAGGACGGATTCCGACTGCTGTCGAATGCCATTGTCAAGAAGTTCCCGAAATACAGTGGCACAATAGTGCAGTACACTGACATCCCGAGCCACATAAGCGAGAAGATGCATTCTAAATCGTTCCTCACGAACGAAAACAATACCTACTCCCCCACCAAGCTGGGTATCCACCACCTGTCCTCCAACGTGACGGAAACCAACTTGAACATGCTGGTGGACATGTACTTCTTGGTGCATAGTGGGGGCTTCGTGGGCTGCCCCGATTCGGGTATGACCGCTTGGGTCAAGCACATGCGCCGTGATAGCGGAAGATGCAACATTTACCAGGGATTTAGTTAGTGGGCTAATGGACCTCTTATCACTATAAATGTGTACTTGATTAATAATGTATGATAATACCTTGTTTCTTGACATCTCATGCAGGTGTTTACTGTATGGAACTAGACTACTTCACAATTTCTTCTGCAACCATGGGGCAATGAGGCTCCAGAAGCCAAAAGTCTGGCCTGGGACGAGGGAATACCCAAGTTTATAATACAGTCGTGATGCCACGGGGTTCGCAGTAATACACCTCATGTACTCTCCACCGTTGTCTCTCGCGAAGCCTTCCGCCGCCTCTGATAATAACTTCGCAATCCCTCTTTTCCTCGCATTGGTTGCCACGGACACTCTCCATAGAGAGAAGGTATTGGGAGGAATAAGAGGGTCGCTGTCATCTCCCTTCTGACTGGCTCCCCTACTTACCCCACACAGCCCCACCACCACTGGCTTGTTCTTAGTCGATTGTGCCACGGCGACGTACATCTGCTTGCCTATCGAAGACTTCCCCGTCCACTCTGCTATGATGCTTTCTCTATTCATATCCCCCCCTTTCTCAGTAGCAGACACCTTAAGTTGCTTCAAGCCTTTCCCCATCCTGTATCTCAAAGGATTGTACCATGCGAACGCCATGAATGTTTGACTCAACCCTGCCACCCATATCTTTATCATTATGTCCGCGTCACCCTTCTCCATTGGTCGGATTACTATCTCTGAGGACGGGTCCACGATCTCATACCCAGCCAGAACTTCCTGGTCTATTTTGTCTTGAGCATTCTCAAACTCCCTTGAAAATCTAAGGAATTTCGCTCCACACACGCATAACAAGCTGCTAGTGAAGAGTGACAAGCTCATATTCTCAACCTTGAGTAATTACCCTGATAAATGATTTCAAAAGAAGTCTTAGGAAGAGGACTTTAGACGAAGCTTACTTTGGGGCGCACAGAATCTTCATACAAAGCACGTCAGGCCGTTAGACCAGTCTATACGCAACAAGAAGCAAATACTGTCTACCTTTGCTTTCATGTGGCTATTTTAGGGGCTACGCTATTGCAAGTGATTGCTAAAATGTTTCTAAATCGTTCTATGCAGGTTGTTTTAGCACTCCTTTATCTTATATCTTGCTCATTCGCCTTGTTTCAGCGCACGGCACGCGTGAATAATATGCATAGACTGAAGAGTATTGGTATATCTAACAGGATTGCGGAGTTGGAGTCGTTGCTTTGTCCTAAACCAGAAGAGGTATCTGAGCTGAATGGCATGCTAGCAAAAGGAGACTCTTACGATGTGTCCCAGTTCACTACTGAGCACCAACAGTTCAAAGCTGCGCATAACGTCGTGCTAGCCAAATTGTTGTATTGGTGTAGTGGTGGAAATGTGTTCGTGCTAGATGGGGAAGATGGAGGATCGAGTCGCAGTTTGATTGAAGAGTCGGGCATCGCGCCGTCGAGGATATATGTTGCCAATCGGCATAAGCAAAGTGTGGATTCCTTGGTCGAGAAAGCCCTATTGCCTGCCTCCAACATCATCCTGGCCCGTGCAGAGGACGCATTGCAGACAGATGGTGCCCTTGGGAGCAATAGAATAAGCTTCTCTTGCTTCTACCTGGACGCCTGTGGAGGCCAAACATCCCCGCTCATCAGGATGATACAAGGGGCCCTGGGTAAGCCAAGCGGAGATAATGAGGAGGCGAAGAGGATGGCGATAGGTTTCTCTATTCTGGGCGGTGGCAAAGACTCTCGGAGCCTGTTCGACAAGGAGATGGAGGTGGTGCGGGCTGCAGTGCTCATGGCCAAGCGGAGGGGCATGGTGGTATCCCATGTAGGAGATGACCCGAGAAGGTATGGGGTCAGCGAGAAGCTGAGGAAGGTTGAAGGGGGCACACTTACGACGTGGTTGGCTTTAGAACCACTGTAGATCGGAATAACTATTGAGATATAAATCGTACATTTTTGAAACACACACACACTGCTACGTCTTCTCTTATCTCTTGATTCTCATCGAGTCCTTGTCATCATTAAAAGCTTGCTTCTCCGCGGCCAGTCGGAATAAAAGCTCCTTCACCGCAGCCACAGACATCCATGCATAGCAGACCCGGAAGAAGCCAGGATAGGGGCACTTGCACGCAGCCCCCGGCGTGAGATACACTTTCCTCTGCCTTAGACGCTGCTCTAGCTCTTCCTCGCCTTCCTGAACGAATTTGTTTTTTGGCGTTCGTAGCAGGTTCCGCAGATCCACAAATGCGAATATTCCGCTGTGTGCCTCTATAATACCTAGTCCAAGCCCCAGCAACCCAGTCTTTAAGACAGTATAGCACTCCCTGAGTAGCCTCTGATTCTCCCCTATAAATCTTCGGCAGAAGTCGTGGTCCGCTAGTAGGTAGCCGATTGTCTGTTGGGCCAGGTTACTGATCATCATCATATCACTCATGCCGTTCATCGCCTGCAGCAACCGCACGTTCCTCGTGTAGCACACTCCGAACCGCAGCCCACTGCCACCAAAGTCTTTGCTCATGCTCCAAACAAAGTGCATGTTATTCAAAGGCATCAGTTCTCTTCCTTGTCGCAGATTCTCCTCATAAACTTCCACGAAACTCGTAAACGCGCCTTTTTCGAACACGCTGCATGCGTAGATTTCGTCCACAATTAGATGGATGCTCTTCTCTTTGCAGAATGACCCAACCATCTCCAGCTCTTCTCTGGTGTAGCACCGCCCCAGAGGGTTGGTGGGGTTAGAGATCAATAAAGCCTTTATCGATTTTCCAGCGTTATATGCATATTCAAGTGCCCCCTTTGTCAAAACCAGTTCCAGATCGTTTGATTTGTTCAGTGTGCATGGTGCTCCCACTATATCAACTTTACCCAACGCTTTGAAATCCTTGACAAAAGCTGGATAATACGGAGTAGGGATGATAACTTCTTCTCCCTCCTCAAACAGAAGATAAGCGAGTTGATGCAGCATCCCTACACACCCGCTTCCTAAGATGAGATGATTCGGACTCACCCTCCCTGCATCCAATCCCTTGAACACAAAGGTATCCAGAAACGAGGCTACTTTAACTTTCACATCTGGTAATCCTGATGGAGTTGTGTAGTTGCAAGCTTCCTGAGTGTATCCTGTGGCGGAAGCATGGAAATCGTTCAGCTTGTCAAGCAGCATCTCGCCCACGAACTTGTTCTCGGCAATAGCCATGCAAAGGGCACCATCTGGATTGACTTCTGGATGGTAGATATCGCCATAAGAGAGAATTTGAGCGAGCCCGTAATCTATCTTGCCTGATCGGTCACCGATCCAGAGTTCCGCTCTTGAGGACAAACCTCCTTCATCTTCTTCCGAAGCGCCCTGCATCGTTCGGTACTTATCAAACCACTATAATTTAATTTCTCAGGACAGCTTCATGAAGTTCTTTGCAAGTATTACCTAGCAAAGGGGATTATTATTAAGTAGACACTTTGAATAAAAATCTAAAAAAATGAAATATCAAAAAGATCTATACACTTGGCGGGCATAAGCATAAGGGAAATCACAATAGTTCGTGCCTGTTGATATTATCACGACACAGATGCACTGGGAATCGTCTCCCGGAGCTTCACTGGCGCGATGTTATCTATTAGAGGAGAAGGACATTTTTTTATGAAATTTCTCATCTGTATTCGTTCGAGGAGAAGGTAGACTTGGTTCTGTCAGGGATACTCGTCGAATATAGTATCGCTCTTCTATATCTACGATGACGGGAGGAGGTAGAATAGTGGGCTGGCTGTACAAGCAGAACGCACTGCGGGCTTGCTCGCTTAGTGTGATTTTGATCCGCTCATTCTCTCGGCCTCAGTGGACTTATGGCGCGGCATACAAAGACGATTGGAGTAATTTGGCTTATTACCCGGCTTATGGCTTAGACCACATAGGGGGTATAGCATCAAATGTTCTTATTCTGATAGCGCTACTGATTCTCTCGTGGGCTATCTCCATACTGCTTGAAAAGAGAAATACGACTGAAGATCTGTCTATGTTCGAGGATGGAACGCACGAATTGACTAGTTATAGAAGAGCGGTTGTCAAATATATAGCAATACCATGCATTGCTGCACAAGTATTGGAGTGCATAATAAACCTGATATCATGCGGAGTAAGTAGCTCCCCTTACTTCTCGCTCACGCCAATAGAAGCGATCATGTTCATTTCACTAGAGCCGTGTTTCGAGTCCCCATTGTACTACACCATTATCAAGGTCATGCCTTACTTCTCGGGCTTGGTCGGCATTCTGTGCTCTGTGATCGCCTCTTGGGCGGTGTTTGGCATGCTAGTGATCAACGTGAGGAAGGCCGAGACTGACTCCGATCCTTACTTCCCGTACTTCGGAGACTCGTTCTGGAGTATGATGACGGTGCTGAATGCCTCCGACTGGCCAGGTCCAATGATTCCTTCGTACAACAGGAACCATCTGTACTTCTTCTTTTTCATGGCTTTCGTCATATTGGTGCAATGGGGGTATCTGAATCTTATTTTGGGGCTCATTATCTCTTTTTTCGAGGAAATCTGGGAGAAGAACAGGAAAAATGCCGAGCAGAAAGAGAAAAATAATAAATGCGCAGAAGATGCTACAGGCGCTGGGGAGCATGGGGGTAGAGAGGAGACCGCTGTCGTGCACTCCCCACTTACCAAGGGGTTGAAAGACAGAACAGAAGGCACTCTTGCGCCTGTAGATGAATCTAATGTGCTCAATAGTGATGGGAATGCTCTCAGCAACACCGTAACTACCAACAATGCCCTAACTGCACAAGATACTGCAGCAAGTAAAAGCAGTACTAATATAGCCTTAGGTGTTGACGATGACACCTGGAGGATCGTGAAATTCGCTCGCGCTCTCGAATCGTCGCGCTATTACCAGCTGTTTGCGGACATTGTGTTCTTCGTCATAGGGGTCACTTTCATTACTGCGCAGTACCCTGCCTCCGTGCTCATTTCGCAGCTTGTGACTAAGCTCTTCGAGATCTTCATGGCGGTACTGGGCAGGAAGCCGCACATATCGCTGCGGGGCTGGGTGAAGAATAGCCGCAACTTGGCCAACTCATTATTGTACGTCACTTTGCTGTTCTTTTCTTTGCTGTACTTCGGTCTGTGCAGTGCGGGGGCAAACATCCCGCACAGCGCTTCGACAGTAACTGCCACCGATGATACTCCAAATAACCAGAACAACGTCATGCGTCACACTCAGTGTCGAGAGTCCGACCTCAATAGTACCATGGAGCCAAGCATGGACAGCCGTATTGTGCTATGCATCATCGTCATCCGCACCTGTATTATCATCCGGCTCGTTTTGCTCACGAGGAATCTGGGCTGGGACCTTTTTCCAAAAGCCTGGCACAGGGAGTACAACCGCGCTATCGCTATTATCAACGAGACATACGAGCCGTTCCTATACCTGGTGCTGATAATTATGACGACCATGTACATCTTCGCTGGGATTGGGTTACAGCTGTACGGAGGCAAGATCAGCAAGAAGCCAACGGATCCCAACCTCGAGGCCCTGCAGGACTCTTGGTGCGTCATATGAGTGGGCTTTAAATGACTGAATCTCCATACTATTGATGGTGTATCTGATACTAGGTGGCTCGTATGATAGGCCTTATCTAGTTCTAACGCATACTACTTCATTGTTAGCAGATCAAAAAATGATCATACTCATAATGGCCCTTACACAAACTTCAATATTTTTTTACAGGTACGGGCAACAGGGCTACTGGCCACTGAACTTCAACGACATGCCCGGAGGGCTGTTCACGATGTTCACGTTGCTCTATGTGAACAACATGCAAGTCACCGCCTCGGGCATAGTAGCCGTCACTTCCACCTGGTCGGAGGTGTTTTTCTGCATGTACTACATACTGGGGGTGTTGCTCTTTATGAACATCTTCACCGCCTTCGTCTGGTCCCGAGTCAGCAAGGTGCTGGACGAGAATGTTGGTTACTACGACAATCTGGATCATGAGGACGAAGAAGGCTTGCTGCAGGGACAAGATGCGAACAATGAGCCGGAAGAGCGGGAGAGCAGCTTTTCTATCAGTTTCAAGATCGGCAGTGGCTTCGGCGACTCCTCTGCAAGTGACCAAACCCAAGTCGATATTCAGGGGGATGAGAGCAAGACTATAGCAGCCTCTGCAGGCTCAAAGACTGGTCGAGGCCGCGGCAACAGCTGGGGGAGCGGAGATGTGGTGGCCTCCCGGCCTAAGAGCGCCTCCCTTGTCGCAGGCATTAGTAGTAGTAATAATAGTGTTAGTGCCGGTAGAAAGCGCACGATGACGGTAGGAGATGGCGATCTTCGCAGCAGCACCACTAGAAACAGCTTGAACAACATGGGTGGTGGTGAAATATTCTCCGCATCAGACGTCAGCACCCGGGAATCGCTCCTCACCCTCAAGCGCACACTGCACTATAACGACCTGACGCCCATATCATCACAGGTGCTCAATAATCTCCGCACCTCTGGTAAGGAGTATGAGTCCTCCTCCGGACAGCGGACCAGCTTTGTGCAACGCATGCTGAATACCTTCAGCATGATCCCCAGCCAGGACAGCATCATGCGCTACAGCGAAAGCGTGCGCAATGTCAATGAGGGGTTCTATCCTGGGGAACAGGGTGAGACCCGGGGTGTGCAACAGGGGTCTGGGATGAGGACTCCAATGAAGAGTATGAAGGCTTCCGCTGATCATTTGGCAGACGCTACCATAGCGAAAGCGCGACAGGACTCAAAAGCAAAAGAGCAAAAGGGAGATATCGGCGTATCAGCTGAAGCCTCCCAGCAGCGGTATGCGCGCAGCAAATCTGTGACGTTTTGGGAGACCGAGAGCGAAAAGAGACGAGCGCGTAGGGCCTCCATGCGGCATTGGCTGCGCGGGAAGGTTGATATGGCTCCCGAGGAACGTGCGGGCGTACTAATGCAGTACGCCCGCAGAGGAGAGATCCACACCCTGTTCGCCACCCGTACAGCGCTGTACTACTTCCAGCTGCGCTCTCGTATATCGTATCCGCTGCTGGCGGCCTCTTGGATATTCACGTTTTTAAGGATATTCCAGACGCCCTTGTGGCTGCTATACAAGGAGCCAGAGTTCGCGATGGACGCCTATCCTTCGGGCATGCTGAGACACATGCACATGTCTGGGCAAGTGCTGTGTGCCGTGAAATTTCCGCTGCTGGCCTTCATCATGGTTGGGCTGGTGTTCGAGATCATCTATAAGCTAGATGGCATGAAAAGAGCAAGTTTTTGCGGGGTGAGCATTGTGATTCGCTATGCACTCAGCGCAGTAACTCTGGCAAACATGATAATGCTCGTAATTGCCGCTACTTCATCCAACCATGAAGGGAGGCTGTGTCAGCGGCTGGACTGGTATCTCAGCACCTTTAGCACTATGTACATCTTCTGGTTCGACAGGAATGCCCTTAGGAAGCTGGTAATCGTCCTTGGTTGCATTCCTCGTCTACTGCTACTGCTCGCGTTTTTCACGTTTTTCATACTCGTGGCCTCGGCCTCCGCTATGTTCATATTCAATCTAACCACGCTTGGATCTGGCACGGACGACGACTACATGCCTGGAGGTTACTACGCGAACTACGGCCAAGCCGTGTGGGAGACGTTCGTAGCCGTCACTAGCTCGAGCTTCCCCAGCCAGATCTTGCCAGCATTAGCAGCCTACCGTGAGTTCTGCTTGATGGCAGCGATCATTATAGGTATTGCCGCCTTCATTATGCTGGACATTTGCCTCGCCGCTGTGAACTCTGAGTTCCAGAAGGGTGTGGCCATCAAGGAGAGGCACGAGGAACGCGCGCAGTCGGAGTTGTTGCTGAGTGCGTTTCACATCCTCCTGGATGCGAGCTCGCAGATGGAAAGAAAGAAGCATGCGCTGGGGCAGAGTAATAGATTCGCCGTCTCTAACGTAGCCTATACCAATGCTGCCATTGTCAATCAAGCAAATATGCCTAGTAACAGTGTCAGTCGCGCTGGAAGTACGGACAGCTATGTAGATAGCAACACCAAATTAGCAAACTCCACCGCGAGTCCCCTACACACCCCAGCCAGATCTGGAAATGGGGTCGAGCAGGGGTCGAGCGCGCCGCGGAGTCCCTTCGAATCTTTTCCCCGCTTGGCTGCTGAGGATCGCAACAATCGGCACTTGCACCCTCAGGTACTGGAGAATCTCTGGGACGAGCTGTACGATAACTACAATGACTACCGCAAGGGAGGCGTCCCAGATGAACCACGCAGAGCTATCATGCTAAACATCATGGACATGGATGGAGATGGTGCCATTGGACTTGACGACTTCGACTATTTCTTGCATGTGAGCAGGATCCACCTGAAGAAGCTCCCAGAGGACTGGATCAGCACTGAGGAGCGCCAAGTGATCAGAGCAGAGGAATTGCGTCAGTACAATCGGGGCTTTGGAGAGGACGGGATAAGCCCTATTTCCAGTAAACCATGGTACAGCCGTATGTACCGCTACACCAAGTCCAAGCGCATCGAAGTCAGCGAGATGATATTGGGTTCCTTCATGGGCAAGTACATTCTGAATATGAAGAAGCGCTATTGGGATGTGCTCGGGGACACCATCGCCGGTCTATTGATCATCCTGAATATTCTATCCATCCGAGATTTGAGGGACGAAACTGGGCATTTCCGCACTCTGAACAGGGATCTGTCGGTGTCCCTCATATGCTTCTTTTTTTTCGAGTTCATAGTAAAGTGGCTGTTCCTCGGCATCAAGGTGTACTTTCACACTTTCAGAAATCGTGTGGATTTTCTTATCTTCATGTGCATCTTCTTCATACTGCTAGTGGGGGGTAGTAGTGGGGCGCTATTCTATGACGGAGACCTCACTCACCAGACGGGCTTCAGCGCTTCCTTGGAAGTCATCATCATCATCCGATTGCTGCTGTATCCCCGCAACATCGCCTGCTTCGCGAACCCCGTGGGTGGCATATCCTGGGACACCATCTTGGGGACTGTTGGCAAACTGGTGTTTACCTTCGCTGAAGCCTTCATGTGCATCGGATTCACGTATGCCCAGGTTGGTTGCTGGTTCTTCGGCGGCACCATCGTGAAAAAAGGGGTGGATTCAGTGCTGGACCGGTCGCCGTACGGCACAGCAGACTTCTACGAGCTGAACTTCAACGATATGCCCACCTCTTTCTACACCTTGTTCTCCTGTCTACGCGTATCCGACTTCGATACAATCACCAGCGGTTTTGTACAGACAACTTCTGTCTGGGCGAGGCTGTACTTCGTGGTGTGGTACATTGTGGGCTACATGCTGCTATTCAACATAGTCCGATCGTACTTCATCTGCGTATTCCAAACGCGATCCCGCTCCAAGGTGGCAGAGATCCTCACGGACCTGCAAGAACAGGGAGAAGAAGGCTTGGTTCAGGGCACCGTTCAAAGTACAGGGGAGGATTCATCAGCTGACGCTGCTGAGGCTACTTCTTGCTCTGTCCAGACTGAGGAGAAAGCTAGACTGGCGCAACATTCGAAGATGGAAGACCCAGGTGTATTGGATAGCCACGATAGTGTGGATGCGAATATCGATAATAACTACACCACCTCCAGAGAGCGCCGCCGTATGAGTGCGTCTCGCACGAGCCTGCACATATCTGAAGGCGAGGATGGCAACCCAGGTGGGAATAGTCTAGGGGGCGGTTGTCCAGGGGCGAATTCTCAACATGCACCACCGCAAGGCAGGAAACGAGCCCGTACTAAATTACGTGTACAAGATGAAGAAAAGATAGCCGAGGAGTTGGAGCCGTTGGAGATACAAAACTTGAGTCACCAGTTCGTGATCGACCTGTCTGCTCTGGCAGGCACTCCTAGGTTCATAGCTATGGAAATGCACCACCACGATGACGACCATGCGGGTGCCAATAGACAAACCTTTTCCCCATCTCAGGACAGACACACCAATAATAATGCAGGTGCAGAATCTGGCGTGATGCATGAAAACCTCAACCAGCAACAGCAACAGGAGAAGAAGGCCTCCGGCAGTTCGTACATGTACCTGGCCACGCTGTCGTACGTGCGGGATATGGACTTGGTCATACGTTGCGACCTGCTCAGGCGCATCAAGCTGCTGAGCGACCTGAGCCTAGAACACTCTGGACGTAGGAAACTTAGAAACAAGATAGATAAGGGGCATATAGGAGGCCATCATTGGGCTGTGGAGGAGGACACCTCGTCCACTGGGAGCTCTGCGAGCAGTGGGAGTAATAGCAGTGGGAAGTCCCCTGCGAAAATTTCTGGGACCAATGTCAAGCAAATTGAATTGGAGTTATGAATGACCTCGGAGACATTAGAAGAAGATTTTATAATAATCGAGTTGTCTTTATGTGAATCTGTAAATATGCGAATATTGTATCGTATTCAAAAGCGAAATAGGTACTACTATTATGATAATAATGCTATGATTTCAAGGGATGGATTTTTGGCGATATTTTATGCGGATGGCGGTTAGGAGTATCACGAGGCTTTAGAATTCTTTACTAATGTCTTCAAGTAAAAAAATATCAAACGAGCAATGCCTGTGAAAATTTTAATGGTGCTTAGCAGTCACAAGCCTGGTATTGGCGATTCCACGAAGGGTGGATGGGTAGGTGAATTTGATACACCCGAAAACTGACCAATTTTGTATTTTTGTGCCATGAATAGGCTTTCTTTTAAACATAACATCCTGTGCTATGTAATCCCTGTCCGATCTAATCCATTTCCCCTCATTTCCTGACAGTTCCTTGAGGAGTGCGCTCACCCATATGCCAAGTTTCAAGAGGCTGGCTATGAAATCACTATCTGCAGCGTCAAAGGCGGTGACGCGTCTGCCAATGTTGACCCCATGTCCCTTGAGGGCATTGACGGCGACGCTGTGAAAAAGGAATTCTGGGAGAACCAGCAGGACACTCTGAAGGCTACTAAGACTATTAAAGACTTCAGTGGGGCCAATTTCGACGCTGTGATGATGGTTGGCGGTTTCGGCGTCATGTACGATTTCTTTCCCAACGCAGATCTCGGAGACCTAGCAATGTCCTGCTGGGAGGCCAAGATGTCCAGGAAGGGCGTCGTCGGTGCAGGTGCGTATTTGATCTTTCCTGGGTTGCATCTCTGTACCATTGCTACGCTATCCAGTACTTGTAGGCGCATTAGAATGAATGGTGTAGATATACCTTGCCCTTGTGTATCATGAGCACTTCACACACTGATCATATTAATATCGACTTTTACATTTTAATTCCATTCATCCATGCAGTGTGCCACGGCCCCATCGGCCTGGCCTCAATGAAGCTGTCCGACGGATCCGCCTTCGTCAAGGGCAAGAACGTGGCTGGCTTCACCAACGAGGAGGAGGGTCACATCGGCCTTACTGAGCACTACACCAAGACTGACATCGAGGGAGAATCTCTAGCCACTGTGGAGGATGTCCTTCAGAAGCTAGGTGCCAACTACACCAGCACTGCCGCCTGGGGCGAGCACGTGGTGGTTGATGGCAACCTTGTGACTGGCCAGAATCCTGCCTCCGCCAGTAAGGTACGTGGCTTAATATGAGGAAATTTCAGGAAACTGTATTTCTACATTGTTAGTACTGTATACAATATTGAGTGGTTCATGTGAAAAGCTTATCTAGCTCTACTCACACCTTTGAATGCTATCAATATTCAGCACAACCATCATACTAACAGCACCCGGAAACATCGTAATCATTTATTTTTAGGTGGGCGAAGAAATCGTAAGGTTGTGTGGCTAGGTGGATCCGACGCGGCCCAAGGCGGATATTAACTGATCCTCAGCGACGGAATGGAGTATTGTGTATCCATGGAGAAGGAACGAGGAAGTAGCACTAGGTGGCCAATGCCGAGGCCGATGACCAGAAAAGATTCTTTCAGATTTTAAAGTACAATGTAATATAATATCGACGAGAAGGACGGTGTAACCTCTTCGATGGAACAGATCCCTCATTGATTTCTCCTTAGTCGGCTTATGGTACTTCGTGGTGCTGTTAGCGCCATTGTCGCCTATGGCAACTACCGTCCGAGAAGTAGGCCTAAACGTTTTCGTGAAGGAGTTGAGCATCTTCGCGTCGGTCCTCTGTTTGCGTTGGAAGAATATGTGTCGCATAATCTTCCACATACTGTGTTGGTACAGACCCTTGGATAAGTGGGAAATGTCATTTTTGTGGCGTAGCCAGAAATATCGTTTGTTTAAGGAGGGAGAGCAAAAAGAAAC
>JACLAB010014094.1_pt1 | contig 26738 bp, 21 predicted proteins | sample 8027921 | NCBI WGS metagenome assembly JACLAB01 (sample SAMN15725117, study PRJNA655200) | protist metagenome | isolation source: fluorescence activated cell sorting (FACS) single amplified genomes of... | place: USA: West Boothbay Harbor, Gulf of Maine | collected 2000-07-19
GGACTCGTCGTCGTCGTACTCGTCCTCGTCGTCGTAATCGTACTCGTCAAAGCGCGTCGCGAACATTTCTTTTTTTTGCAAAATGTGGTCGTATTTTTTCCCGGAACGAGTCTTTGGTGAAAAATATTATAAAAATAGAAACAAGAAGAGGGGTGGGCTGCGTGGAAATTTATTAAGAGCAAACGAAGGGTACATCTCTCTTTCTTTCTCTCTCTCTCTCTGTGTCTGTGTCTGTGTGTGTGTGTGTTTATCTCTTATCAATCTAGTACATCTCTCTTTCTCTCTCTCTCTCTCTCTCTCTGTCTGTGTCTGTGTGTGTGTGTGTTTATCTCTTATCAATCTATTTACCTTCTCAGTCGCTTTTGTGCTACTGGATTATACACCCTCGTAGACTTGGAAGCTCTCCTCGTCATAGATGTACATCCTCGACAAACCAAGCGTATTGTTCATCCGTTGGTTCTGGGCACCCTTTTTCTTGCAAGTAGTTTATGCACTCGGTATGCTCGTCGTAACGAGCGAAAGCGATATAGCACCACTGGTCGAGAGGCACTTTCGCCTCTTCGATTAAGTATTTGATGCAATTGAGTTTGCCGTACATTGCAGCGGCTGTCATACAGCCCATCTTTACTCTATCAGACATCTTTCGTTCTTCAACGCAATATTTCACGATGTCTGTGTGACCCTTTCCTGCTGCCTGTATTGCCGCTTTTTTCTCCGTCTCTCGCGAAGGTTTCAATTTGTCGAAAAGAAACCGAAGACAGTCGAGTTGTCCTCCTTTAGCAGCTTGTTTACACGAAGCGTTTTTATCACACGGGCAATCGTTAGAGAAGCAATACTTCAGCATCTCGAGATTACCTATAAGTGCTGCCGCAGCAATCGTCATTGCATTCCACTCGCAATGTTTCACTTCTCTCGCCCACTTGAGAAACTCGAGTTTGTTCGTTCCAGCAACTTCCGCGCAAAACCAGGCTTGATCCATCACGTCTCCACCGTTATCTATGTTTCCCCAGGGCCAGTGATTCCACGCGAATTCCAGCGTCGAAATGGATGTAAATTCGTAAAGAACCCAACGTAATTCCGATACATTTACCCCGGCGTACGCAAGCACACCCAGACTCTCTGTATTCACCAGTGAAAAGAAACACCGATCCGTCTCGTTCAATTTCGGAAGCACATGCGAGACAAACACATCCTTGTAATGCAACACCAATCCCGTCCACAACTTGGTCGGTCCAAGCTTTATCCTCTCCATATACGCAACAGCCTCCTTCATGGCCTCCACCACGGCCGCTTCTTTCTCCTTCTTCTTCTTCCTCTTCTGCGCGCCGGAGAGTTGTTTCTTCTTCTTCTTCTTACCGTCGTCCATATTTCCTTTTTTTTTTCTCGCGCGAAAAAAAATGTGCGGTCGCGAGAAAAAAGAAGAAAAGAAGAAAAGAAAGAATTAATTTTCGACAAAAAACAACTTCTCCTCCGACTCTCCCCTTTGGGTCGTCTCGCTTCTCGACGTTCCTCCAAACGCACACCGCGCAATACTCGAGGGGTCCGCTTGCTTCAAATCGGGTCACTCGTTTAGTAGAGGTCTCTCTTCCTCCTCTCAAAGTACGCATAATAAAATTGGAGAAAGAATGCCAAAGGCAAAACCCAACAACAACAACAAAAAGTCATCACAACAACCTGACCCCATTGGGGATGATCTCGGTGCGTTGGAAGACATCTCCCCGCAAATCGCCTTACAAAAATGGTCCTCCGACGTCGTGAATCGTCTCGGGGTGTCGTCCACCTCGCTCTTTCACCCAGACGCGAGCGGCGATTTTGATGTGCAGTTGGAGAAATTAATTACCAAGAACCGAGAGAACAACAACAACAACAACAACAACGATGCTTTGAAAAGGAGCAAGTCGAACACGTCGAGCAGTCAATCGAAATCGCCGGGGTTATCCTCCGGAGATCCGATTAAATCGGGAGATTTAGCGCACCTTGGGTTTCCTTTTGACGGCCAAATTGGGAAGGATGAGCTGAAGGAGAGTTTGCGAGAGGCGTTTCGGGAGATGTCGGACGTGAAGGTGAAACCGATGAACAATGATAACGCGAAGAAGAAGAAGACGAAAACTAAGATGACATCAACAGCGACGACGGCGAGGAAAAGTGGGGGCGAAGTGGCGAGCCTCGACGACGCGTGGGCGAAGATTAACAGCGGGAAGAAGAGAGGGAACGACAACGACGCCAACGGTAGAGGGAAGGATGAAACGACGTTGGAAGACGTGATGATGGACGTGGTGATGGCAAATAACGCGAAGAAGATCGGTAATGGTAATGTAAAAAGAACGGCTACGGCGTCTTTGATTATGGCGCAAAAATCTTTGTTCTCGGCTGGCGCGCAGGACCTCGCGAATACGTTAGGGGTGGCGCACACGCAGAACGCGTCGTCCATGGAGCAAATGGTCAACGAGGCAAACTTGACTTCGTACGATACGGAAATGGCGAAGATGTTGAGTACGTTTGGAAGTGGCAGTGGTAGTGGTGGCAACGCTTTCGATCAGCACGCGAAGAGGACGAGTTATAATCAAGCGCTCGAGAAGGAGATGGACAAGAAAAAAGAGAATAAGAAACCGCTTCCTACTCCATCGAAGAGAAAGCAAAAGGACGACGGAGACGATGATGCCGCCAAAAAACAGAAACGCAACAAAGATTCAGAAGAAGCGAATATGAAGAAACGTAAAGTGTCGAAAACCAACGTTCCGCGCGTGGAAATCGACAACACCCAAATCGTCGAGTTGACCAAAGAGAACAAAAATTTAATCGTCACGCCGGGCGGCATCAAAGACGCTCTTCCCCCGCGGAAAAAAGGCCGTCGTCCGAATAACCCAACCGTCGTGGAAACCGAAGAAGAGACGAAACTACGAGCGGAGGAGCGCGTGTATAAAAACAGACAATCTGCGGCTCGGTCAAGAGCGAGAAAATTAAAAACCATAGGCGAGTTGCAAGAGGAAATTAGTCGATTGACGTGCGAAAACGACGCGATGCGAGACTTGTGTAAAGACAGTGGCGTCACCGAGGCAACGATAACAACAAAACTGAAAGAATCGGAAGCGACGAGACAAAAAGAGAAGAAAGAGCAAGAGGAGCTCGGCGCAAACGTCAAAAAGTAACGAGTAGTTGGTTCGTCTCCTAATAATAATAAATAGAAGAACTTGAATAAATATTGTAGTAAAAAGCATTGCACGTTAATAATATTAATAAAAGAACAGGGACTTAACTGAACACCTTCCCGTTCAAGAAGTCTTTCAAATCGTCCAACTCCTCCGCGCACGCCGAATGCGCCATGCCTCCGTAACTCTTAAACTGAACATCCATCCCTAAAGATTTCAACTTCTCGCTCGAGCTCGTTCCGTAATCAAACCGTAAAACTGCATCCGCCGTGCCGTGCGCCTGAAATACTTTCACCCCGGACTTCTCTTTCGAGTACGAATCCGCCATCGGTAGATACGTGCTCAAACCGACGTACCCGCCGATATCGTGCGCGCTCGTCATCGCGTGCGTCAACGCTATCGCTCCGCCTTGCGAGAACCCGCCGACGACGATGTTCTTCGCCAAAACGCCTTTCTTAATCTCCTCTTCCACCAAAGAATCCACGTATCGACTCGCTTTCTCAATCATCCCTTTATCGTCGATCAAACTTTCCCTCTCTAACGCGTTCATATCGAACCACCCGGGCATGGACATTCCGCCGTTTAACGTAATCGGAATAACCGGTGCGTTGGGGAATATCCAACGGCAATTTTTAATCTCCCCTAACGCGCTTTGGTTCGGTATATCCGACCACCCGCGTCCGGTATCCCCTAACCCGTGTAAAAAAATGATCGATTTATCGCAGTTTCCGGTTGTTGTTTCCACCACGAACGGAGGTGGGGAGTTGTACTCGGTAAACGATTGCGATGACGAAGAACTCGCCATGGAAACGAATCGGTAACAACACCCAAACGCAATCGACGCCGTGGTAGCTAACACGCCAACCTTAGTACTCCCGTTGTTTGTGTGACGTTTAAGACGGCGACGAGTGCTGCTCTCTGATGCTCTGGTCGTTGATGTAGCGGAAGAAGAGAAGAGCGCACGTGCGGCTCTTTGCATGTTTACCTTTGGAGAAAAAGTCGAAAATCTCCACAACTTTGGAGTAAAACTCACGGACATCGGACGAGACTTATTACGAGCGAGAGCGCCTCTGAGTTTCGGATATTTTGTCGTCCTCTCGGTGGTGCATGTCCCACGAGCGCGCCTCTTCGTCCTCGTCTTCTTTCGCGGGCCTCGTTTCGTCTGAATCGTCGTCTGAATCGTCGTCGTCCGTATCTGAGCAGCGGACGAATTCCATCCACAAAGCGCTCCTTCTCCCTCCGAAACAGACATCGATGGAAACGTCGTCATCACCAAAACCACCACCAAAATCACCAGTGCATATGACTTCTTCGTTTGTGGACACTGTTACTGCGGATGACGATGATATCGAGGAGGATATCGACGAAAGAAAAACGAGTAGAAAACAGAGGTATTTCTCGGTGTTTTTGATGACCACAACCTCGGCGTTCTTATACGCGGACCAAAACTTACTCTCCCCGAACCTATCCCAAGCGGCGGAGGAGTTCAACTTTTCGGACCGCGAAAAAGACGTGAAACTGGCCGGGTGGTTACAACTGGCATTTTTCGTGGTCGGGTCGCCGGCGAGTTTAATCATCGGGTGGATGTGCGATAAGACGGAGAGCCGCGTGCGGTTGCTGTTTCTCACGACGTTGATCGGCGAAGGGCCGTGTTTAGCCACGTATTGGGTGACGAAGTATTGGCAGCTGTTCATGCTGAGAGCGATGACAGGGATCGCGGTGGGAGGGTGTTTACCTCTTTTGTTTTCCTTGTGCGGGGATTTGTTCAGTCACAAGACGAGGGCGAAGGTGGCGTCGTTTTTGACCATCGCGACGGGGGCCGGAATCGCGTTCGGGCAAATCATGTCCGGCGCGGTCGGGCCGAAGTACGGGTGGAAGGTGCCGTTTGTCGTGAGCGCGGCGCCGGCGGTGTTTTTCGCGTTTTTGACGTGGATGTTAGTCGATGAGCCGGTGAGAGGTGGAATGGATGTCAAGGTGAACGGGAATCATTTTGGACATCAAAATCGGGCGGCTTCGAGAGGAGTAGGAGAAGAAAGCGAGGAAGGAGGAGTAGCGATAGGAGGAGAGGAGAAAAAGAAGAAGAAGAAGCAGAAGAAGAGTAGCTGCAAGGATAGTAGTAAAATTAGTAGTAAAAGAGACGAAAACGAGGACGACATCATATCGCAGCTCTCCGTCTCGGATATTGAAATCTATTCGGGTAAAATGGACGTGCAAAAACTCAAAAGACAACTGCGAGTGAAAACGAACGTGTTGGTGTTCATCCAAGGCGTATTCGGGACAATTCCGTGGGGCGTTTTGAACGCGTACTTTGTGGACTATTTACACGCCAACCGGGGATTAACAGTTGGTCAAGGTACCGCGGCGGTGACTTTATTTGGTTTGGGTGGTGCTATTGGCGTCATCGGCGGTGGCGTTTGGGGGCAACGTTTGTACAACAGAAACAAAAGTTCAGTGGCGGTACTCATGGGATTGAGCACTATGCTCGGTGCTTTACCTTCGTATTATTTCGTCAATTCGACGTATTTCGGTCCATCCGAGTCTCTGTTATACTTTTCATGTTTTGTGACTGGGATTTTGTGTTCCTTGACGCCACCGAACGTGAGAGCGGTGTTGATGAACATCAACCCGCCAGAAACTCGAGGCTCGGTGTTTGCGTGTTACTCCCAAGTGGACGACATCGGAAAAGGTTTAGGCCCAGTATTCATAGCCGGTTTGATTGTCGTTTTCAACGGACGGCAAATCGCGTTTAACGTAGCTTTTAGCATGTGGTTTATTTGCGGATTATTTTTGTTGATGATGAAAGGAACGATTGAGAAGGACGCCGAGACGGCTTCGAGGCAAATGGAAGCGGAAATAGTACGAAGTCCGGCGAGAGAGAGAACTCAGAACGAAGAAGATAATAACGTTTAAGAGATTGAAATAAATAATGCGTATCGTAGTCGTTCGTTCGTCGTAAACAAGAGTAATGATAGTGATAGTGATAGCAATAATAAAACATAACATAAACCTTTCTGTCTCGAACTCGTAATTGTCCCGCGTTTCGCTTGTTCAGCGCTGGCGTTTTCTTTTCTCGACGAGACGAACGAAAGGGTGCTCAAAACGAAGCTTTCAAAAACGACGGCATAAAAAAATTAAACACGACCGCAGCTACGCCTGCGCCCATGGCTACATCCATCGCGCTCACGTTCTTCATGAAACTCACGTTGTGCATCATCTTCACATCCCACATGGACGAGGACAGTCTCGCCGATTGCGTGTTCGTGTTCTTCTTCTCTTCCTCTACCGCGTCTTCTTTCAAAGTGTCCTTCTTCGCCAAATTCACCGGCGGCGGCGTAAACAAGTACGATTCTAACGCGTCTTCTCCTTCTTCTTCTGCTACATCTACTGCTTCGTTGTCATTCGCGAGAACAACAGATTCAACGTTTCCTAAAACTCTCTCCTCTACCTCGCCTGGCGTCCCGCACTCGCTTTCGCTCAACTCGTACGACACGACTATCGGCGAAGCGGCGAAACCGGAGTCGACGACATTCATCACTTCTTCATCATCATCATCATCTTTATCATCGTCGGTGGTTTTTGTCGGCGTTTCCGGTTGCTCTTTCTCTTCTTTATTCTCGTTGAACCCTCCGACCGGAAGGAGGACCGGAAGGATCAGGTGGTCCGCCCACTCGTCCAACGCGGATTTCGAGGATTTCGACGAGGCAGGCGACACAGAATCACTCGCCGAGGACGGCGGAGGTGCCTTGGACCCGCCTTCTCGTTGTTGTTCAAACGCCTCGTCGTCCTCGAATATCTCCACCGCTTTCAAAGAAACGCCTCCTACGTTGCTTCTTTTCGCCGAGGAGACATCTGCGGTCCGGAACGGTTTCAAAGTCTTCCCCCGTTTGTTGGACTTTCCCGGGGAAGCATTCGTCACGTCGCCTAAAACAGTTTTAGTATTCTTAGAATTCGTATCATTATTCATAAACTTCTTCTTCGAGGAAGCAGATGAGAGTTTCTTTTTCAGCTTCTTCAACGCGCCCATTCTTCTTTATGTTGATGTGTATGAGAGCGCGCGCGCGTAAGAGTAAATATCAGTCTTCTGTTAAATGAAGAAAAGTTCCCCTTTGCCTTAAACCCTAATTGTATATTAAACCCTAAATATTTTTTCTGTCGATTTTTCTCTCTAATCCATCCACCACTTTTGTCTTCATTTCGCGCGCTCGACAGACACATAAAGAGAGCGTTTAAAGCACACACACACATTCACATCATCATGTTCGGAAACGCTTCCTCTTTAAAAGACGAAGAAGCGAATACGAATTCGAGCGACAAGCAAACAACCACCGCGGCGCAACTCGCGGCGATGCAACAAAGAAAAGATAATCAATACCACGCTCGAATGGCCGTGTACGATTGGCTCGATCGTCTCGTTCTCGATAAGAAACGGTTTCTGACGACGTTCCTGGCGTATTCGTTTTGCGTGTGCGTGCTCGGCGTGTACATTGGAGACTGGAACTCGGCGACGATGCCGGGGAGAGAACAAGGGCAGTGGTGCGCGATGCAAGCGAAGGAATGTAAGAGGCAAGCGGACGTGTGTTTGGTGTCCGGCGGGGCGAGAGCGGGCGCGAGCCAGCCGATGGTTGGATTGGATAAGGAGAGGGCGTTTATGGACGGCGGGGATATCGGTGGGACAGATTTTGATGGGGCGGGTGTGCCGCAGCACATTCAGCAAATGCACTCGGAATGGACGCAATCGAGAGATAATCGCGCGGCGACGGTGGCGAGATTGAAGGAGTTGCGGGTGAATTTGTTGTGTCACGAACTTAGAGTGCAACAGCAAAGGAAGAAAGGAGCTTTGGATTACGATAGAATTAACTCGTTCATGGGTAAGGCTGGGAAGGCGAGAGAGGAGTACGAGAAATTAGAAGCGGTAGTGAAAGTTGTGTATCCAGAGGTTATACCGGAGGTTGAAGAGCTCGATCAAATGAAAAATCCCGATTGCAAACACGTTCACGGAGGACGAGTGTGAAGATGATGCTTTATTGGAGGAGGAGGAGGTGATCTGTTATTAAAATACAAATACATTATGTGTATATATATACATGCATACTAATATACTACTCGATACGTTCGTAACAATTCTTCTACTATGAATACTTAAATCAGTGTTCGTCGTGATGATGATGATGATGATGATGATGATGATGTCCCTCTTCCTCGTGACCTCCGCAACACCCGAACACGGCGTGCACTTGATACACGACGAGCACGCCCAATAGAACACTCATCATGTCTCTCGCGTACGACCTTTTGTTACCTCTATCTCGGTGCTTCCCCTCCTCCTCCTCCTCCTCCTCTTCCACCGATACGGTCACCATTTGCGATATCGACACGAACACGAACCCGGCTGCGCAAAACGCCTCCAATCCAACCTCCCACTTCTCGCTCATCTTCCCGACGTGCCAAGCAAACACCGTCCCTACAATCGAGAGCGTCGCGGATAAAAAGTTAAACCCTAACGCGTGTCCATGCGAAAACCCACACTTTATTAACACGCCGTAATCGCCAATCTCTTGCGGGAGCTCGTGCGTCGCCAACGCCGTCGCGGTCGCCAGGCCGGCTTTTCGTCCTCCTTTTTTAAAAGACATCGCTAACGCGACGCCGTCCGTAAAATTGTGCAACCCATCCGCGAATAAGTTCAACCATCCTCCAGACGCGATGTTCTGCCATCGAGTGTGACCAGGATGATTCTTGCCGCTGCCATCCTCCTCCTCCTTTTGACCTCCTCCAGTTCTCCTTTTCCTCCTCCTCTTCGCGACTCCATCGTCATCTTCAGAAGCAAGACTCTTCGCACGTACTCTCGCACGAATGAAGCAATCGAGCGCATAGAACGTCAACACGCCGCTCAAAAAACACCCGCCGGCAAACTCTCCTCCTCCTCCGTCGAGTTTCCCAAAACTGTTCGGAATTCCGTGCGTGCACGCGTCGGCGAGTAACGCTCCGCTTCCAAACAAGGCCATCGCGCGCGCGTTTGATTTCTTCCAACTTGTTGATGAAGAAGATACAGAAGCGAGAGAGGAGAGGCGGGTTAAAATCGGCGCGATCGCGCACGCGACCAAGGAGACCAAGGAGACCAGAAACGATGCCAAGAGAGGTTCTGCGATCGATCGTTCAGCCGTTCTCATCGTCATCGCTCGTTCGTATTTTGTGTGTATCTTTTTCTCATCGTCACAAAAAATGACGCAAAACTTTGGTGTTTTTCTCATCATCATCGTCCTCTTCCTCCGAACGGTACGCGTCGCTTTGTCGTCACCATCGTCTCAAAAACTAAAGAGAGAGTCAGACGGCGCAAAACTTCTGGTCGTGATCGGTTCTGGCGGGCACACCGCGGAGATGGTGCATATTTTGCGTTCGTTTTTGTCAGATGAAAAGAAGACAAAGAAGAGAGATTTTTCCAATTTGTTTCCCAAACGAGAGTATATCTTCGCGGTTTCGGATAAGACGAGCGTGGCGAAAATCGAGCGATTCGAGCGGGAAGAAGTTCAAGGAGCGGGTGAGTACGAAAATCATTTCGTCCCGAGAGCGAGAGAGGTTGGACAGAGCTATTTCACGAGCGTTTTTACAACATTGTTGGCGTTTTGGCATTCTTGGAGAGTGTACTGGAAGACGAAACCAGACGCGATATTAACGAACGGACCCGGGACGTGCGTCCCGGTAATCTTGGCGTGTTTTCTCGGGAAAGTGTTCGGGTATAACAGCGCGTGTAAGGTGATGTACGTGGAAAGCGTGGCGAGGACGAGACGGATGAGCTTGAGTGGGAGATTGTGTTACGGGTTAAGGTTGGCGGATGTGGTGTTCGTCATGTGGCCGGAGTTGAAAGAGAAGTATCCGCGGAGTCGGTATTGCGGGAGGATTTATTAGGATTTATTAGGATGTTAGATTTGCGTGTAGACGTGTAGTAATTATTGGTATTTGGTAGATAGTTTTCAGTTCCGTTGTATGTGTGTGTGTGTGTTGCGTGCGCTACTCCTCGTGTTTCCTTTCTCTCTCTCTAATTTTCTTCTTCTTCTTCAACCTCGCCGTCGTCCATCGCGTATCCTTTCGAATAGCACTGTTTCAACATTTCCTTCTCTCCACTTTTTTCCAGTTGAAACCCAATCGCGGCCATCGTCGTCCTCTCCGAAAACCCGAAAAACTGCGGCCCGCTAATCCTTGTCCCTAACCGTTTACTGATGAGCAAATCGTACCACGGCGCCGTCGGCGTTTCTCCGACGAACGTCTTCCCGGGAGCTTCCTTATCCGTCACTCGAAACATCGGCCTATCGTCACCGTCTACGATTTCCATCAAATACACTCGTCCTTGAAATACTTTCTCCGCTTTATACCCGATTAAATACGGGTGGTGATACAAACATCCCGACCGCGACCAAAACTCGCTCGCGAACCGTCGCCGCCCTCCGCTTACTACTTCGCCAACCTCTACGACCGTGACCGGTCCGTTCGTTTTTGGCGTTTTCATCGCGAACGGTCCAAACATGCCCAGAGAGTTCGGGAACTCCTCACGGACGTTTGGAAATTCCATCCCTCGAGATTTCGTGTGTGTCGTTTTGCTCGCTCTCTTCCGCTTTCCATCTCCGTCAAACAGTTCGTCTCGTTGCACTTTTTCCGCCGCTTCTCTCTGCGCTCGTTCCTCGCTCGTTTCGTTTTGCATCATTCGTTGTCTCCTCGTCACTCTCGGCTCAGAAGGAGAAGAAAATTCCGTTCTCTTTTTACTCGCGTTGTTGTGCTTCTTCGTCTTTGTCTTCTTCTTCGCGTTTTCCAGGTCTAACTTCTCTCTCGCGACGTCGATTCCGAGCGCTTTCAAGCGCGCTAAATTCATGGACACTTTCAAGTCTCTCTCGATTTCGTACGCATTTTTATTCGAATTATTATTAGTAGTAGTATCATTAGTAGTCGTATTTTCTATGCTCTGCAACGGAGGAGGCGCAATTGGTGGTGGTAAAGGCGCATCCTCAGTGGTGGTGGTCGTCGCGTTCATGCTGTTTTTACTCGCTTATAATACTTACTTAAGCGCGTGAAATTCAAAATGAAGTAAAGCAGAAAAAGAGAGAAAATTTTTGGTTTAAAAAAAATACATTCCTGTGACACATTTCTTCATTTGTTTTGCAGACTTTTGCAAGAAATATCTCTCGTGTTGTGTTGGTGTTGCGAGTGCGCGTGACTCCTTTCTCTCGTCGGTTGTAGCAGAAGAACTGAAGAAGAAAAAGAAGAGAGGATTGAGAACTTGGACCGGAGAGTAGTGCGACACACGACACGCGCACGCACGTATTAAAAAAAAAGAGCTTGTTTCATTTTGTATTGTTGGGGAAAGAAATCATCAAAAGATGACGCATCAACAGCAACAACGAATGTCCAGCCAAGCCGAGCGAGGAACGATGAAGAAAATCGTTTTTTACTGCCCAGAGATGGAAAAGATGGCGAGAGAAGTTCGAGCGAACGATCCAGGTAAATGAGAGTCTTCTTTGTTGTTGTTGTTGTTGTCGTCGCGCCCCGCAAAAGCGCGGGAGGTTTTGTTTTTCTTTTCTCTCGTGAAAAAAGTTTGTTTGTTGTTGTGTGTAACTAACACCTCTTCTCTCGTAAACGACGCAAACGCAAAACAGATGCCGTGGAACTGGGCACGATCAAATGGCGAAGATTTCCAGACGGGTACCCGAACATATTTATCGATAACGCGGACGATATCCGAGGCAGACACGTTGCTTTTTTAGCCTCTTTCCACGACGCGGCGACCATATTCGAACAGATTTCGGTCGTGTATTCGCTGCCGAAAATGTTCGTGGCGAGTTTTACGCTGATTTTACCGTTTTTCCCGACAGGGACGTTCGAGCGCGTGGATAAAGAAGGGGAGGTGCCGACTGCGGTGACGTTGGCGCGGATGTTGTCCAACATTCCGAGTTCGAGAGGTGGACCAACCTCGACGATTATATTCGACATTCACGCGTTGCAAGAACGCTTTTACTTTGGCGACGGCGTGTCGCCGTTATTCGAGTCCGGGATCCCTTTGTTGCTCGAACAACTCGCAGAATTGAAAAGAGGAGACGCCGGAAAGGAAGAAATCGCCATAGCGTACCCAGACGAGGGCGCCTGTAAACGTTTCCACGGCTTCTTCGAGGACGAGTTCACCGAAGTCGTCTGCACCAAAGTCCGCGAAGGCGACAAACGCATCGTCACGCTCAAAGAAGGCAACCCACTCAACAAACACGTCGTCATCGTCGACGACCTCGTCCAATCCGGTGGTACCTTAATCGAATGCATGCGATTACTCAAAGCAAAAGGCGCGACCAAAGTCTCCGCGTACGTCACCCACGGCGTCTTCCCGAACTCCAGCTGGAAAAAATTCACCGAACCTTCAGACGCGAGCGAACGCTTCGAACACTTCTTCATCACCGACTCGTGTCCGTTGACCGTGGACGCCGTCAACGGCCAATCGCCGTTCCGAGTGATGAGTTTAGCTGGAAGTATCGCCAGAGCTTTGAGAATTTAATATAAGAAGAATAAGAATACTACTACTAAGAATCCCAACAACGCGGTTGCTCTCTTTCAAAAGCAAAACGACTTCTTTTCCTCTCTGCTCACATCTTCATTCTTTGGTTTTCTTCATTCGTCGCCCTTGCTCGCCCTGTGAAATCTCAAAACATGTGAATGCAAGCACATAAATTTCGTCTCGTGTGAACAAACGTCGTTTTGAGGCTGCAATTTTTTTTTTCCTTCTCGCCTCAAAAAGCTCCTTTTTCACTCAGAGATCAAAGATACGGTTGGTTTGGTACGAATTGCGCGGAAACACCAACAACAAAAAAAAGGAGACGAAAACGTCATAAACACACTTATTTGCGAAATTATGTTTGCATTGCAAAGCTCAACCTTTACCGGCGCGAGAGTTGTCTCGGCGAAAAACGCGACGCGACGGTGCGTTTCGTTTTCTCTTGCTCTGAATACGTTATTCGCGCGCGCGCAAATGTGAATCCATTTTTTTTTTCCTCCCTTCTTTTCCTCCTTTGGGGACCACAAAGACTCGTCGTTTTGTGGGAAAAGGAGAGATAGAGGCGAGACGACGAGTCGCCCTCTCGTCGTCTTTGTTGTCAGAGAGTGGAAAGAGCAACTGCCTCTCGGTGTCGTCGACGTTCGCGAAGACGCGCTCGCCCATCTCTTTCCGTCCGTTTTGGTGTCTGTGCCTGACCATTAGTACACACCTCTCGTTCCTATTCAAAACCAACAGATCAAAAGCCTCTACTAAAAAAATCTCCGCGAAATACGGGGACGAATCCGTGTACTTTGACCTCGGCGACGTCGAATCCACGACTGGCTCCTGGGACGTGTACGGCGTGGAGTCCACGGCGAGATACCCGGACCAACAGGCTAAGTTTTTCGAAAACGCGGCGCAAGGTTTAGGCCGAAGAGAAGCGATGTACTCCTTCTTGGCGTTGAGCGGCGGCGCGGCGTGCTTGGTCTTTGGCGGTAAGGGTTCAAAGGACGCGAAGTTACCGATCACGATTGGCCCGCAAAAGGAAGCGGTGAAGGGTCCGAGAGATCGTCTTTAAATTGTGGGCGCGTTTTTGCGATAATTCATCATCAAAGCTACTCTTACTATACTATCTAAAAAAGAACAACATCCTCTCGCGCTTCTTCTCCGAAAGTTATAACTCTTCGTGGGTATTTTTCTTAAACGCGCGTTGAATATCTCTCACCAGATGTTTGAACTCGTTTGAATCGTTTGGGTATTTCCCATCGTACGATATCAAATCTATTTCAAAATCAATCGACTTGAACGCGTTTCTAAACGCGTCGTCTTTGCTATCGATCATCGCCAACGCCAAGTTCGCGCTCGCCTCTCGTTCGCTCGCGTTTGGCGAGTTAAAGCGTAATTTCACCTGTATCGCCGCCTTCTCTATCGCCGTCCAATCGTCTTTAAACAAATTCGCCATCAACTGCGTCTCTTCGTCGTTGTTATAATCTCTGTGTTTCGCGTTAATCACGATGTCGCTTAAAAAATTCGCCGTCCTCGTCCACACGGCGTCGCCGATGACTGATTTCGGCGCCATCAGCGAGCTCTTGAATAAATACTTCGCGTGGCTCAACTTCCCTCGCATCACGTCGTCGCCGTTGAACAAGTATTCGCTCCTCAATCGTTTCACGTTCCTCGTCAACGACGTCAACGCAAACAAACACTTCTTCGCGACCGTTTCGTCCTTCTTCTCAAACGCCAACGAAGTCGCGTTCAAAAGCACCGACACCGCGTTAAACTCATCCGCCGCGATTTCCTGAATCTTCTCGTAGTTACTCGTCAACGTCGCGAACACTTGACACGCCTGCGCTCTCACCTCGTTCACCTCGCTCTCGTTCTCCACCACCATCAACAGTGGCTTCAATCCGAGTATCGTGTGAAAATCAAACGCCAGGTCGATTTGCGCCACCATTTCGTCCAAACGTTCCAACGCGCGCACTCTTTCGCGGACGTCTACGCTTCCATCCGTGAACTTCTCCGTGATTTCTTTCAAAATCTCCACCTCGGACGGGTGCATGGCCATTTGATCCAGCATTGTGCGCACGTTTTTCGCTTTTTCGAGAAGTTCCTCCGAGCGCCAATTCCTTCTCTCGTTTCCTTCATCACCAACCTCTTCTTCTTCTTCTTCTTCTTCTTCTTCTCTCGTTTTCATCGCCTTTGCCATCGCTCTCAGCTTGTCTCGGTCGGAATTCTCGATCGCCCAGTCGAAGAGTTGCGAAAGCGTCGAGGGATCGTCGTAACGACTCTTTTCCTTCGCGTTCTTAAACGAAGCGTTTTCTTCTTCTTCTTCTTCTTCTTCGGTGACGACGACGACATCTCCGTCCGGGGCGACCCACTCGTTGTGTTTCGCATCGCACACTCGAAGGAGGGAAAGAGAGAAAAGGAGGAGGCAGAGTATTTGGACGACGAATGCACGACGACGACGACGACGGTACCGAGGACGAGAAGGAAGACTTCTCGATCGCGTTTTGGTGGTCGCAGTGCTCATGGTATCATCGGTTTTGGTATTGGATTTCTCGTTACAATTCCGTCGCACGTGATGAAAATTTATGAGGAGTAAACGTACGCGTAAAAACAGATGATGAAGCACCGCAACGCTCGGTGAAACACCACCGAATAGTACTACTAATGTGGCGAAAAGTGTGGCGGTCGCTTCCGTGGATTCCAGTCGTGTGGTGCGCGAACGATGCGGTGGTTTCCGTTCGGGAAATCGACGCAGAAAAGTCCGGTCTCAAAGGCATCGAATGTTCCGACGAACGAGAACAACGAAGACGTCTGTACGCGATGCTGGATAAAATGTCCTACCGATACTGGGACGTGGAACGAGGCGACGCGGTGCACGTGCCGAGACCTGGTTCGATGTATTCTTCTTTATCTTCTTCTAAGGAAGGGAAAGAAAAGGAAGCAAAAAGCAGACCAATTCGGAAGCACACGATGGAGCTGCAAAGAGTGGTGGAAGGGAAAGAAAAGGAAGCAAAAAGCAGACCAATTCGAAGGCACACGATGGAGCTGCAAAGAGTGGTGGCGTTGGAAAATGACCTCGTGGCGTGGAAAGAGACGAACGCGAAGACGGGAGGAGAGGAAATGAAAGACGCGTTGGTACCGAAAGGACACTGTTTTATAGCGAGCGAGCGAGAGGAGGTGGAGCACGTGGGAATCGTACCCGTGGGGTTGATTGAAGCGAAGGTTCCGTACGCGGTGACGGTTGGCGGCGACCGAGGAGGCTTTTTCCCCGGCGTAAACGCGATTGGGATTTCGAAGACGAGTTTAACGACGCCGATTGATTCGGGAAGGAGGGTCGTTGTGAGGAGGAGATATTTCTAGCGAATTAGTAGTACATAGTGTTGTTGTTAAAAGTAGTAATCTAGAAGAACTAAAAATCTATCACGGGAGGTGGAAACTTTTCGACTAAAACGTACAAGTCCAACGCGACGCCGTTTTCCAGAACTCGCATGTTTTGATATCTCAACTTCGTGCCCATCAAATCGAGCTCGAGCGTTTCGAAAAATCGCTTCACTCTCTCCGCTTGCTCGCTACTACTACTACTACTATTACTACTACTATTGCTACTACTCGTACCACTACTCACGTCGCATACATCAACGCGCTCGTCCTCCAACGGCTGCATTTGAAACGTTCTCACCGCGTTTCGTTCCTCGTCAAATATCGCCTTCAACACGAGCCTTTCGGACGCCTCGTCTCGCTTCGGCGCTTCGTCTTCGAACGTCATCCGCACTTCATTCAACGCCGCGTTCGTTAAAGGATGCTTCAAAAAGTTCCGAAAGTCCTCGAAACTCATGAATAGTTTTGCCCGTCCTCGTCCTCCGGGTTTTTTTATCTCTATTCGTCCAGTCGTGACAATCTTCCCGTAATCGACTTCGACTTCGCCCACGGAAATATCGAGACTCTTGCACGTTAAATTCTTTTTGCTCGACCAGTCGGTGCCTTTAATTTGCACTTCGCGCACTTTTCCTCTCGTCAACGCTTCGAAATCGTCTGAATTCACCGATACAGTCACGCTGGTTTGCTTATTCAAGTTGAACGATAATATGCTCGACGCGACGGTTTCGATGAGTTTCGCCGTGGACGTTCGGGAAGAGTTCACGTTTGCGTTTTCAGAATGGAAATCATTCGTAGTAGTATTAGTAGCATCAGACGACGACGTCTTCTTCTTCCTCTTCTTAGTCGTTTTGCGATTTAGAGTATCATTTCGAGAAATAATAGATGTCTTCCGTGTTGCAAACAACATTGTATTCGCCGCGCATAAAGGAAAGGGAAAAGCAACGAAAACTTTGAAGACGAAACCAAAAAAAGATTCTTCTTGTTTGTCTTCTTTTCAACGATGATACGATAGTGACTTTATACGATGATGTGTGTTTTCTAATTATCTCTCTCTTTACCCTTTACTCTCTCTCTCTCTCTAAATAAAATGTAATATAATAAATCAATCACTTAGTATTAGAGCGGAACAACCTTTTCCCAGGTGAAGATGTTGAGGTCCTCGTCTCTGCCAAAGTGACCGTACGCCGCGGTGGTTTGGTATCTCTTGTTGCCGCCTCTCTTCAAGTCCAAGTTCTTGCCAATCATCCCCGGTCTGAAGTCGAACGCGGCTTCGACCTTCTTCAAGATTTCAGCGTCGGAGATTGAGCCGGTGCCGTAGGTGTCGATGTGGACGGACAACGGCTTGGCGACGCCGATGGCGTAGGAGATTTGCATCAAGCACCTTTTCGCGAGGCCGGCGGCGACGACAGACTTGGCCGCTTGTCTGGCAATGTACGCTCCGGAGCGATCAACTTTGGTCGGATCCTTACCAGAGAAGGCACCGCCACCGTGCGCACCCCAGCCCCCGTAGGTGTCGATGATGATTTTTCTGCCAGTCAAACCGGCGTCGCCATCCGGACCGCCGATGACGAATCGTCCAGATGGGTTCAAGTGGTAGATGGTCTTGTCGTCCAAGTACTTTTCCGGGATGACCTTCTTGATGACTTCGTTCATCAAGTCTTCCGCAATCTTCTCGTTCGTGACGCCTTCCTTGTGCTGCGTGGAGATCAACACGGTGTGGACGCGAAGCGGGATCATGGCGCCGTTGTCGTTCTTGTATTCGATGGTGACTTGCGTCTTACCGTCCGGCAAGACCCACGGGCAGGTGCCGTCCTTTCTCACGACGGTCAATCTGTGGCCCAGTCTGTGCGCTAAGACCAAAGTCAACGGCATCAAAGATTCGTGCTCGTCGGTGGCGTAACCAAACATGATGCCTTGGTCACCGGCGCCGATGTCTTCCAACGCCTTGGTCCCCATACCGTGGACGCCTTGGCCGATATCCGGCGATTGCTCGTGCAATCGAACCAAAACTTCGCACGTGTTCCCGTTCAACCCGTCTTCTTCGGAGTTGAAGCCGATGTCCTTGCAGACTTGTCTCACGACCGCTTCGTAGTCAACCTTGGCGGTGGTGGTGATTTCACCGAAAACCATCACCATGTTCGTCTTGGTCGCCGTTTCGCAAGCGACTTTGGCATCCGGATCTTGGGCCAAGATGGCGTCCAAGACGCCGTCGGAGACTTGATCGGCGAGTTTGTCCGGGTGACCCTCGTTGACGGACTCGGACGTGAAGAGAAAGTTTTCAATCTTTTGAGACATTATTATTTATTATGTTATATCTGTTTATTGTGTTTTTAATAATAATAATAGTAATAATGATTAGTCAGTATATTATCTTAAAAAGCCACCACACACACCCAAAACTGACGGCTCTCAACGAAAGTTATGAATCTGTCTAATTTTTTCTCCTCTTCGACGGCGACGCTTCACGAAAAGACGCTTTGATGTGCACATCTCGACGTCCACATCTAAAAAAAAACGGGAAAAACGGAAGCACCATTTTCACGCGCGTTCGTTTTGCGCGTCAAAAGGTGCGCGCGACGCTCGCGTTCGGAGCCGTCGTCGCGATGATTTTAGCGCGTGGTGTGTTGATTTTTTCGCGATGAGAAAGTTGTTCCCTTTTTTTATAAGCGGTATAAATGACACCAATTGCAAGAGTAAAAGAGAGAGAAAGAGAGACACCACGCGAATCAATAACGCGAATGCGAATTGGAGTGTGGGAACGAACGAATACTAACGCTCTCGTATTATTATTATTATTATAAACGACGTACCTTCTTTTTGTGATGATGAATGTGAAGTTTGTGCGTGTAAAAGTAACGAAAAGCGAATTTTTCTCTTTTTTTTTCTTTTTTCGAAAATTTTTTGACATCTTCCCAAAAAAAGAGACGCGATTGATAAAAACGACGAATGTGGTGCAAAAAGGAAGGAAAAGGGAAAAAAAAGAAAACGCAGAGACGAGAAGAAAGGAGCTGTGCAAAAAAGAAAGTATACTTCTAGTCGGTCTCCTACGGATATTCGTTTTAGTAATTGTTACTGACTTTACTTGTCGCGGTTAGTACCTTAACCACTCGGACACGACTGCATTTTTTTTTTTCGCAGTCGGCAGGATTTGAACCTTTATGGTACAGAATATCAGTAACAAGAGTTGATTTACCCGTATTACGTTTACCTACGCGGGAATTTCCCAACCGATGTCCGTGTACAACCCTATTTCACATAAAAACTAACAATAAACCTTAAACAACAAATTTAGGGTTTCAAGCAAAAAGAGAAAATGTCTGTCGATTTTGGGCCCCCTCAAAAGAGCGTAACAGAAAAGCGTACTTATTATATATCTATATATCTCGATACGAAGACGAGAGAGAGCGCACGTCGTCGCGCTACTCCTCGTGTTGAGAAGAGCGCGTTTGTTCTTATTGTTCTTTTTCTCTTCTCTGTCTGGGAGTATAACAATTTGCAATAATAAGAAATGATGGACGAGAAAGATGAAATCATCAAACTTCTCGAATTCGACGTCTCCGGGATGTCCTGCGACCGATGCGCGATGTGGGTGACCGAGGCGATCAAGAAGAACGTCGAGAACGTGGTCGATGTTCGCGTGAAATCGGTGAAGACGACAGAGAGGAACGTTTGTGTGAGTTTAAAGTTGTTGTTGTCTGATGATGATGAGAAAAAAGGTGCCTCCTCCTCCTCCTCTAAGACGGAGACTAAAAATATTATTCGAGCGTTGGAGTTGGCCGGGTATGGATGCGTCGAAAGCAACGAGAATAATAAGACAATGAAAACAACAACGAATCCAGGAGTATTCTCAGACGACGACGAAGAAGAAGAAGAGGAAAAGGGAAGATTAATAAAGAGTAGTAATTCGGCCTCCTCGTTTACCGAAAAGCAGACGATAAAATCAAAAACGTATCACTTCAACGTGGAAGGCATGACGTGCGCGTCGTGCGTGTCAGGGGTGGAAAACGCGATTAAAAGTATCCAGGACGATTCTATGATTTCGTTTTCGGTGAACTTATTGAGCGAAAGTGCAACAGTGGTAATTGCGAATGACTCGAAGTTGAAACCAGACGATATCGCGAATGAAATTTCAGATTTCGGTTTCGACTGCGCGGTGTCGAAACCGGACGCGATGAAGTTTAACGTTTCCGGCATGGTGTGTCAATCGTGTCCGCCTAGGATTGAGAATGCAATTTTGAAACGGTTCCCAAACGATGTGGTTTCCGTGTCCGCGTCGGAACTGTTGGAGAAAGTGGTGGTTGAAATGAAACCAGGGACGTCCGTCGGCGCGAGGGATATTTTATACGCCATTCAAAGTCTCGGGTACGGGTGCGAAATATGGAACGAAAACGAAAGCGATGAAAAAAAAGGACGGAAATCGAAACTCATCGAACGAAAATACAAGAAGCAGTTCTTACTCTCCGTCCCGCTGGCGTTGCCGTTGCTTTTGATGATGATTGTGTTTGATCCGATTGACGAGACGAAAGCGTTCTTCATGCAAAAAGTGGACGGTAATCAGCGAGTTTCGCTGATGTGGATCATATCGTGGATATTAGCGACACCGGCGCAATTTGTTCTCGGGTACCAATTCTACGCGCGCGCGTTTTCGGCGATGAAACACAAAACAGCCACCATGGATACGCTCATCGCCATGGGCACGTCCGCCGCGTACTTTTATTCAGTCTACGTCGTCTTGAAAAATGTTTTTTCAAAGTCACACGACGACGAGAATAAGCACGGGAAGGAAGACGCGATATTTTTCGAAACGTCCACGGTTTTAATCTCATTTGTACTCTTGGGTAAATGGCTGGAGGCGCGCGCGAAGGGAAAGGCGTCCGAGGCGATACAAAAGCTCGTGTCCTTGGCGCCAAACACGGCAATCATATGCGAAGTCATCAACAACAACATCGAAGCAATGCAGATTGTTTCCGAGCGAGAGATAGATTCAAACTTGTTACAACGCGACGACGTCGTGAAAGTTGTCCCTGGTTCGGCGTTTCCCGTGGATGGCGTCGTTTTGAGCGGTGAAACCGCCGCGGACGAATCCGCGATAACCGGTGAATCCTTACCGGTGCCAAAAACGAAAAACTCCTTTGTCATTGCTGGAACGACAAATACGTTTGGAACCGTATTCGTCGCCGCCACGAACGTCGGTGCGGAACGCGCGTTAAACAAAATCGTGCGTTTGGTAGAAGACGCGCAAACGAGTAAAGCGCCGATACAAGCCAGAGCGGATAAAATTTCTGCCGTCTTCGTCCCGTCTGTCGTCGCGCTGGCGTTTTTATCCTTCATCTTTTGGCTCATCGCCGTGAAAGCGACCACGTCGGTGCCAAAATCATGGACGGAGGACGAAGGCGAGTTTGTATTTTGTTTCGTATTTTTCGTCACGGTATTGGTCATCGCGTGTCCGTGCGCTTTAGGGTTAGCGACACCAACGGCGGTCATGGTTGGCACCGGTGTTGGCGCAAAACTTGGTATTTTGATTAAAGGTGGCGAACCGCTGGAAATCGCGCACGACGTGACCGTCGTGTGTTTCGATAAGACCGGGACGTTAACGCTCGGTAAACCGAGCGTAGTTGAAGTTTTCTGTGCGCCTGGAACAAACGTAGGTATCGATGAAGCGCAGCTGTTGAAAATAGCCGCCGTGGCGGAGAAGAGTTCAGAACATCCGCTCGGGAAAGCCATTGTTTTGTACGTCGAGGAAGACCGCCAACTCGATGTCTCCGATTTGTCCGTGTCAAACTTTGCCGCCGTACCTGGACGAGGATTGGAGTGCATGTTGCGATCGGAGGGAAGACAACAAGAAAAGAAATTGCGCGTCGGTAATTCTGATTTCATTCTCGACGACGACGACGACGGTAGCAAGGCAATTTCGTCGTCGTCGTCATTCTCCGAAATAATAAGATCCTGCGAAGAAAAAGGATGCACGGTCGTGTGCGTCGAGTTGGACGGCGTTTTCCTCGGTTTCATCGCGTTGGCAGATAAGCCGAGACCAGAGGCGCAAAAAGCGTTGCGAGCGTTGAAACAACGAAACGTTGAAATCGCCATGGTATCTGGCGACAACAAAGCCGTCTGCGAGACGATTGCGCGTCAAATCGGGAGCATCGATTACATTTTTTCACAGTGTTTGCCGCGAGATAAAGTCAACTGCGTCAAAGAGTTGCAAGCGAGAGAACGAAAACCGATCTCTTCGAGTGGTGGTAGTAGTAGTAGTAGTTCGAGGAGGAGGACGAAAAATGGAAAGAACGTCGTCGCGTTTGTCGGTGATGGCGTGAATGATGCACCAGCGATGACGCGCGCGAATATAGGCATCGCCGTCGGTGCTGGCACGGACATCGCCATGGAAGCGGCTGGTATCGTTTTGGTAAAATCTGACATTTTCGACGTCGTCCACGCGCTTGATTTATCGCGCGCCACGTTTCGGCGCATCGAAATGAACTTGTTCTTTTCGTTAGGATACAACGCGCTCGGGATACCCATAGCTGCGGGTCTATTGTACCCATTCGTGAAAGTTCGGTTGCCTCCAGAAGTCGCTGGCTTGGCGATGGCGTTGAGTTCCGTTTCCGTAGTCACGTCGAGTTTAATGTTGAAAAGATTCAAGCGATGCAAAGAAGAGGAAGAGTTTGAAGACGAAGCGGTGGTGACGACAGACAACATAGTCTAGACCGGTAAAAACTACTAGATAATAATAATAGTACATAGCGCATTAAAAATACAACGCGTAGAAGATAGATTTAGCACGTATACTTATCGCTCGTTCAACACCGCTCGACGATCAAAGTATCGCCTCTCGAATCCCTCGCCACGCGATATCTCTCGCCGACGTATATATTCTCGAACCACCCTTTCCCCACCGGCGGCACCGGGAGCGTAAACCCGTTCGAAAACTTCAACCCAGCCGAAAGAAACGTAAAATTCACCTTCCTCTCGTCCAAAATTTCAATCTCGCTCTCCACTACAAACGTGTTCCCACCCGAAAATTCCACCGCGTTTCGCAGCGTCTTCGCCTTTTCGTCTATCGTTTGATACGCGAGCGAGTTTTGAAACGTTTCCAACAAAAACAAAGTCTCCCGTTCGCTCGTCCAGAGAAGCTTCCATCGCGCGGACACACTAAAATTGTTGTTCTTCGTGTTTTTCTCTTCTTCTTCTTCGAGGAGGAGTCTGTCGATGATGGATTCAATCTCCCGGCGTCGCGTCGAGCCTATTCCGCGGTCATCGCTCGACGCGATGGAAATCAGTTCGTCCAAAGTTCCGGACGAGGAAGACGAAGACGACGACGACGACGAACGCGAAACAAAAGCCACTTTTTTGCCGCGACGACGAGAAAAGGTGGTCCCTCTCGAAGTGCAACGAGAACAACAACACTCTTTTAGGCGCGTTTGAGATGACATCGTCGTCGTCGTAAACGTCGCGTTAAGAGTGGCGCGTTTCGTATCTAAACGCGTTCGTCACTCTTCTCGTCGTCGTTCGAGTCATCAGCGCGCGTTCACATCGATGCGGTCGTCCACGCGTTCTCCTCCCTCTCAAAACGCTTCGAATCGCGACGACGAGAGCGAGAGCACTGCTCCCCCGCACGTCGGCACCAACCACGACGGATCGAGAATCATCCTCAACCTCGACGTGCGCGCGAAAAGAAACGAGTGCGTTTTCCCGCGTTATCCAAAATGGGTGATTGCATTTCTCCAAAAGAAAACGAACGAACCGGAAGACGCGTGGGTCGTTCTGACGTTCCTCGAGTGTTTCCTCCTCGTGGTGGTACCAGGAGTGATGCTCTTTTTCGTCGATACGAACGAGAAGAAGAAGACGCGCCGCTCGTTTTGGTACGGGCTCGTGTGGTTCGTCATCACGCGAGCTCTGTTTTTGCAAAGATTCACGTTGGCCTTGCACTATCACACGCACGTGAACGCCGTCCGGGCGAAGAAGAGCGAACACTTTAAACGATGTTTAAACGCGATACCGACGTTCATCATAGCGCCATTTTTCGGTATTCCGGCGGGGATATACTGGTACCATCACAACGCGATGCATCACGTGCACGGGAACGCGGCGTACGCGGATTTGAGTTCCACCGAACGCTCGAGAAGAGACTCGGCGTTTGATTTTTTCAAGTATTGGATGCGATTTCTGTTTTTGGCGCCGATTGAGTTATCGATGAACATGCTGAAATATCGAGGGTTGGTAGATGCGGTGCGATGTTATTCGAACGTAGCTGGGAGTTTTGCGGCGTGGTGGTATCTGAATGCAAACGTGAACGCCTCCGCGGCGAATTGGACGCTCGCGTATACCCACGTGGTCGCGAGCTTGGGATTGATGTTCGGGAACTGGTCGCAGCACATATTCGTGTGCCCGGACGACCCCAGGAACGATTATAAAAGCACGTATACGTGCATTAATTCGTTCGAGAATCAAAAAACGTTCGACGATGGGTATCACGTGCAACACCACGTGGACAGTCGAATGCACTGGTCGACGTTTGCGAGCAATTTTAGCCGAAAGGAAACGTTAGAGAAGCACGCGCAGGAAGACGCGTTAGTGTTTGAAGGGGTGCATTTTTTCGACGTCGGCTTGTGCGTTATGCTGGGCAAGCTGGACTATTTAGCGGAGAGGTACGTTTTTTACGGACAAAAGAAAAGAACGAAGGAGGAAATCGTGATGGAGTTGAAGAGGCGCTTAGAGCCGATTGAATACGACATCAAGCGAAGATGATAATATTGGACTAGTTAGATATGTAGGTAGTAGTATGTAGTAATGTACGGTATGCAAAATTAAGAATACGAAGAACGTTTAAATCTATAATTTAAACGTATCGCGCCACCTTTCTTCCAAAAGTACGCATCCACAGTAGCCAGCGACATGTCTAACTTTAAAGCTCTGCCGTGACAGAGAATTTCTAAATCTTCTTTCGCGGTGGCATCCATCTTCAGCTTATCGGCGACGTAGTTTCGGACTTTTCGTATGGTGAGTATGCGCGGAGCGTTCACAGACTTTTGCTTTATCGCGTTAACGTCGTAATCGCGGAAATCGCTTATCGCGCTTTCGCAAACAGAGACTGCGAAAGAAGCCTTGGCAGAAGACGGCGCCGGGAAAATTCCAAGCGCGACGTCGAGCGCCCATTTCGGAACGTTCTTTGCCACCTCGGGTAAAGAGATATCCAAAGGTGTAGATTTTGAAAATTCCAACGGTATCGATTCGCGATCTCCAGACGAAAAGCGAAGCCTCGGCGACGACGCGTTGAATTGAAACGCTCGGAATTTGTTCATCAAACCACGATTGTTCGACGCCTTTCTATCTTCGTCATCTTCGGCCGACGCCGACGACGACGACTCTTCGGACGATAAGTCTCTATCCGTCCCGGATTCGCTTCCATCTGCGCGTCGCCGTTGTTTCTCGCGCGCCTCTTCTTTTTGTAAAGCCTCTTTACGTTTCTGTGCAACGTCTCTCTTCGCGCCGACTAATTTTGTCTCGTCCAACGTGTTCAAATGCAAACCAATCAACAACGCTTGCACCATCTCGACGCCCAAGTTTAGTTTCGCATCTGCATTTGCACTTTCGTCGCCTAAATCTATCGCGTACGACTCGGCTTTGGCGAACGTACTTGGACTGAATTCAATTTCGACGGACCCTTCGCGATGACTCAAGTTGAACCATTTCGGCACCGCGCACGGTTCGTTGATCTCGTGGTCGTTCAAAACGACCTCGAACGCGCGATTGGGGAAGGTATTTAGTAAACCTTCCGAAATGTGCCAAACTGACGTAGCACCGGAATCGTCCTCGGTTAGAAATCGCATGCGGTCATGCAGCTCCGCGTGTCTGACGACTGCTGAAGCGGAAGGAATGATCCCGCTCGGCGTCACGTGCGTGGGACTTCTCTTCCCAGGACTACTATTTTGAAGCATCTGTCTTTTCTGGCTAGAGCTAAGACTCCTCCCGCCACCATCGGCACTGGGAGAAGCGCCGGTGGTAACATTGATGGGACTACTCCTCACTCTCGGGTTCCCGCGGAAACCCTGCGAGGCTGGAGAGGAAGGGTTTAAAATTTTTGCCGGCGAACCGACGGTGAACCAATCGTCGACGTTCGATGACGATTTTGTCGTCGCCGCCGCCGCCGACGACGGCGCTTGACTACTGTCGATGCGCCATCGGCGAATGTCTTTACCAGCCGTGCATACCCATGCCTCGGAACTATTCGCGCTTAAATCGACGCATAAATCCAGAACGCCGTTGTTACCAGCCGCGTCGCTCGTCTCTCGACACAAAATGGCTGATTTTCTCTCTTTGATATCCGTGATGCAAATGTCGCCTTTCGCGCCGCCGGAATAGAATCTGGTAAAGTTCGCGTTTCCAGATACCGCCCAACACCCACCTTCGTGCGCTCCAGCGAACACGTCTGATTGACGACCTAAAGAAATATCCCACACGCGAATGGTCCCATCCGAGGATGCCGTGATTGCAATTTTCCCATCGTCGTTTATACACACGCCTCGCACGGTATCCGTGTGTCCTTTGAGCTTGGAAACTTTACGCTTCATGCGCGCGTCCCACACGCGCAAAGCGAGCTCTGTACCGCCAGATACTATCAGATTTGCATCTTTCGCGATACCCAAGCAATAAATAGACGCCTTGGCACCTTTCAAGGAATACTCGTCCAAGCTCGCGCCTTCGAT
>JACLAB010007559.1_pt1 | contig 26712 bp, 22 predicted proteins | sample 8027921 | NCBI WGS metagenome assembly JACLAB01 (sample SAMN15725117, study PRJNA655200) | protist metagenome | isolation source: fluorescence activated cell sorting (FACS) single amplified genomes of... | place: USA: West Boothbay Harbor, Gulf of Maine | collected 2000-07-19
CGCGGCTCTCGGAGGTAAGGGCGAGGTTGGCGTCGGTGAAGGCCGGGAGTTTCGAAGGCAGTACATCTTCGCCGCCGCGACGGTGATGAGCAACGGGAAGAAAACGCCGGGCGCGATGATCAAGTACGGGTTCCCCGACGCGTCGTGGGTCGAGGGCCGGAGGCTGCACAAGGCGGTGGCCACCTTATCGCAGACTTGGGTCGAGGTTAACGATTCGACCCGAGCGGACGCGCTCGGCCGCGCGCTTTCCTTGGGCACCGACGCGCAAAACGAGCGCACGCTGGTGTTTGTCAACTCCACCAACGCGTGCGAGGAGGTCACGGCGGAGCTCATTCGGCAAGGACTGAGCGCCGCGTCCTTCCACGCCGACGTGAGCACTAAAGAACGAGGCGATCGATTGGAATCTTTGGCTGATGCATCCATCACCGCGCTCGTGTGCACGGACTCCGCGGCGCGTGGCGTGGATGTCCCGGACGTCAAGCACGTCATCCAGGCTGAGTTCGCGCCCAACGCGGTGGATTACCTGCACAGGATCGGGCGGACGGCGAGGTGCGGCGCGGACGGCCGGGTGACCAATCTGATCGGCGGCGGGGATAAGGATTTGGCCGACGCCGTGAGGGACGCGGAGTCGAGCGGACGGCCGGTGGAGAGCGCGTTCAGTCGCAAGCGGAGCTTCCGCAAGAAGTTCAAGAAGTACGGACCCTCGCGCACCGCACCGCAGAACCGCCGGTGAGTGATGCGCAGTCGTCTGCTTTATTAAGAGTTAACGAGTCGAGTCTATCATCAAATCAAATCTCTGTGGCGTAGTCGCCGATGCTACTTCCTTGAACGTATCCCATGTTGGAGAGCTTCTTCATCTCACCCGCGACCTTCTCCCGGTGCAACTGCATCGCCGTCTTGCCGTCCACTTCACGCGTGAGGTCCACGTCAGCACCCGCGGCTCGCAGCGCGTTCAGGGCACCCGCGTGTCCGTTCTCGGCCGCCATCATCGCCGCCGTCGATCCCCCGCCTTGTTTCCCGGAACCGAAATCGCTCCTGGCGTCGACGTCGCATCCCGCGTCCACGAGCACCGCGATGCACGCCACTTGCCCGAACCTGGCCGCCGCCATCAACGCCGTCATCCCGTTCCGCGGGTCTCTGCATTCCGTGCTCAGCCCGCCGACCCGTCGGTCGGTGAGAAGCACGTCTAGCACCTCGGCTCTTCCTCGCCCGGCACATTCGATTCCCATTGTGCATTTCAACCTGTCCTCCTCCTCGGCACCTTCCTCGAAGAGCCCTAGGTCCGCGCCTCGGTCGAGCATGAGCCGGAGGGCGGTGGCGGATCCCCCGCGAGTGGCCGCGAGCGCGGCGGCTCGGATTTGCGCGTCCCTGATCTTCGCGGTGGACGCGTCCGGCGCGGGGACGTAGACGTCGTTCATGAGATTTAGGAGCGATGCGATGTCGCCGGTCTCGGCGGCGGCGACGAGGTTGGAGTACTCGGCGAAGAGGACGTCGACGTAGTTCCGCTGGTCCTTCCTGTGCGTGGCGGAGTGCGCGACGCCGAGGTTCCAGCTGCCCGGGGTGCCGCCGCCCCTGCTCGATGATGACTCCGCGGCTGCCCGAATCTTTCCTCTCGCGGGCGCCGACTCCGATGAGGGCGCCGCCGGTGCTGTTCGGAGGGGCGCGGGGAGAGACGTTAGGGACGCGGTCCACGCGCGATGGCGACATCGCCGCCGCGTGTACGAGCACGATGTCCCGCTCGACGTCGCGGCGGTCATCGCGGCGGTCATCCTCCCCGAGTCGCCGCGCGCGCGCGCGCTTCTGAGGTTCGAAATCGCTCCCTCTCGACGAACTGAAATCTTCGAGGGTGCCAGTTGGCAACTCCGTTTCCCGCGCTGCTCACTCCGCTCTCCGCCGCGCTCCCGGATGGGCGTACGCACGGCGCTCGCCGCGCCCCTCCAGGCGTCCCCTTTCATCATCGCCTCCATCTTCGCCTTGGTCCGCGCGCTCCTCAAGGAACGATCGTGGAAACTCCAGGAGCGCGTGGTGAAGGACCTGGCCGGCGCGATCCCGGTGGTGGCGCCCGGCACCAGAGTATGCATCTACGGGCTCTCCGCTAATCCCCCGACGGGCGAGGGCGGACACGCGACGATCGTGTCGCACTTGAGGCGGATGTTCGACGAGGTGTGGGTGCTGCCGGTGTACACGCACGCGTTCGAGAGCAAACACAACAACATGGCGCCGTACGAGCATCGCAAAGCCATGTGTGAGCTCGCCTTTGGCGTCGCACACTTGACCGCGAAGCAACGACGGAACGAAAAGGTGAAGGTGCTCGACGTCGAGCGCGCGGTGGTGCGCGCCGCGTGGGACAGGCACGCCGTCGCGGAGGAAGAGGCGAAGCGGCAACGCGCGGACGCGCGCGGACGCGCGCGCGGGGGATCGCCGAAGAAGGACGCGTCACCGGGGGGCATGGGAAGCCCATCGCTCGATCGCGCAAATTCGGGCGCATCCTCGTCGCTCACCGCCGGGGCCGACGACTCGTCCGCGCCATCGTCCCCGAAGACCCCGAAGACCCCGATGACCCCAACACACACATCGTCGTCCAGGCTATCCCCGTTCAAGTCTCCGAACGGTCCCGCCGCCGGCGCCAACCCCGCGGTCCCTCCGCCGAAGGTTGGCAGCTTCGACGTTCTCACCGCCGTTCGCGAAGCGAATCCCTTTGCGTCCTTCTCGTGGTGCCTCGGCGCCGATACCTTCGCGGATCTGCGACGGGGCCGGTGGGTAAACGGCGCGGAGTTCGCGGCGCTGTGCACGCAGCTGTACGTGGTCCCGCGGCTCGGGGGAAGCGACGCGGCGTGGGTGGAGATTCAAGAGGCGGCGACGGAGGACGAGGAAGAAATAAAAGCTTTATTGGGCGGAAGCAGCGACGACGACACGCCGCCGTCTTCATTGGAGAACGACGATTCGCTGTTGATCCGCGTGGAGAACGCGAGCGTGATGGAGATCCCGGGGATGAGCCAGGACGTGTCGAGCACGGCGGTGAGGGACGCGTTGCGGCGGCGGGGATTGAGCGAACGGGCGGGCGCGTTTAGGGAAGATTCGGATCGACAGCTCAGCGCGGGTACCGATCTGTTGCTGGACGAGGCGACGCTGGCGACGGCGGTGAGTGAGGAGGTGCTTCAGTACGCGACGCGACACGGGCTTTACGCGTAGTCTGTGATGTGATACAAGTATCGAGCGGTGCGAGTGTTTCATCGCGCTACTTTCCCGAGGCGTTTCCTCAGGTCTATCGGCGCTTTTGGGCTGCAGCCCGGGCACCCATGACGTTTAGAGCTGGTGCGTTGACCCACCATTGCTTCCCACGTGAAAGGCTCACCATCCACCGTACATCCCGCCGAGCACCTCCACAAGAGCTTCTTGTTTATCGCGTGCAACACGTCCTTCATGTCCACGTCCGGCTCCGCCCACTCCTCGATGAGCTTCTGTCCCCACTCCCCGTTGTCCTGGCACCACTTGAGTAGGTTGTTTTGATCCGTCAGTCGCGCGTAAAGCCCATGCCCCCCACAGCCCGGGCACCCGCAACGTTTAGTACAGGTGCGACTGTCCACCCTTACTTCCCACGTGAATGGCTCACCGTCCACCGTGCATCCCGCCGAGCACCTCCACAAGAGCTTCTTGTTTGACGCGGGCGTCACGTCCTTCATGTTCACATCAGGCTCTGCCCACTCCTCGATGAGCTTCTGTCCGTACTCCCCGTTGTCTTCACACCATTTGCGCAGGTTGTGTGCATCAGTCGGCACACGACCTGCACAGCCCGGGCACCCTTGGCGACGAGGACCGGTGCGACTGTTCACCGCTGCTTCCCACGTGAACGGCTCACCGTCCTTCATGCATCCAGACGAGCACCTCCACAGCGCCCTGTAGTCGGTGCCTCTCGTCACCCCGTCCACCGTCCTATCAGGGTCGTACCACTCCTCCACCAGCTTATCGCCGTACTCCCCGTTCTCGTCGCACCACTCCCCGAGTGTCATGCGGCGTGCCCTCACAGGAGCACACGGCTTGGTTGAGCCCCGTCCACTCAGCAACGGCGATGCACAACCCGGTCTTCGCGCGAGCGCCCCCGGCTGCGACCGCCGCATCGGAGTCACGGGTGCCGCGCATCGCGCCGCCATGACAACCATGCCCCTCGAACGATCACCGAACCCTGATGATGGCGTCGGTCGCGTATCACTGTGCGGCCACGAGTGACGCGACGTCCGAGGGGCAGATCTGAGCTTTGCTGCAAAGGGTCGAAAAGGTGTGCCCAGTTCAAATCATCCGTGGGCACACCGACCGCACCGTCATGCCCAAGAGGGTCTGGGCCGCAACCGCGTGGCCCGCGCACGTCCCTCCGCCGTCCGAGGATGACGGCGTACCCCCCGCGGACGCCGGCGTGGGCGCCAGGGGCATCACGCACGCGCTCACATCCACCGGCGACGAGCGCGCCATCCAGGCGACGCTCGTGAGGCTCGACCGCGAACGCGCGGCGCGTTCGGCGCGGCTGAGGGAGGCGCGCGACGCCGGGGGCGCCGCGGGCGACGATGCGTTGCGCGCGGAGTGGGACGCGCTCATCGCGCGCGTCGCCGTACCGCCGCACCACGACGCAGACGCCGCCCCATCCCCTCGCGATCCCTCCGAGGATGACGTGACGAAATCGACGAAGATGCCGAGGACGCGTCGCCCATCCTTCAACCCGGTGGACGATACCGACGTCGCGACGGACGCGACGCCGGCGCATCGCACGGCGCGTCCATCCGCCAACATCACCCCGCTCCCCCCGCCGTCATGCATGCCCCCAACGACGGTCGGCGACGAGGTCATCGCGGCCACCCCAGACGCGGACCTCATGACCTCATTCCCGAGGGATGGATCCACAGCTGTGCGTCATCGCAAATCGGCATCCACCTTGTCGCGATCCAGGTCCAGGTCATCCAGCGTCCCCGCGCCCATCCTATCCGACACACCGCCACCATCACCATCGCCGGAGCGGGACATCCACGCGGACGATGTCGCGGACGCGGACGCGGACGCGGACGCGGACGAAGGCGGCATAGGGATGGAGGATGACGCCCCCATCGATCAATCCTACCGACCACTCGCGTCGTCGCAACTCGCGGGGAAATATTCGATATCGATGACGGCGGAGTATCGAGCCGCGGCGGCCATCGCCAACGCCAAGACACCCACCGTGCCGATGCCCCACGTGGACTCCTTGGGCACCGAGGACGGCGGCATGGGGGCGTTCGACACCTTAGGCGTCGACGACGGATCGATGCGAATCGACACAGCTGTGCATAATTTTGATAAATTCGACGGAAGCGGAAGTTTACCGCCGCAGACGCAGATGGTGGAGGAAACCCCGCGGTCGGAGATGGACAGACGCGCGGGCGGGATGGGCGGCGGCGGCGGCGTTGGGTCACCGAACAACGGCGGGACCGGGTACGTACGTAAACGGTCGGGCGTCGGGGGACAGAGGCTACGATTCAGCGTCGGCGCCGCCGCGAACGGATCGCTGACAATCGCCGAAGAGAACGAGGAAGACACGTGCCGCCTCGAGGAAGACACATGCCGCCTCGACGCCGAAGACACGTGTTACACACACGCCGAAGAAGAAGCGGGCGTGTCCGGTCGCGGTACCGCCGAACTGATCTTCGCCGCGACGCACGAGGGCGGATCGAAGGTCCTCGGCGTCATCGCTCCTCCGCCCGGATCGCAATCGTCAGCTCGCGTATTCGCGGTCGTCGCCGAGTCTTCGGAAGGATCAGAAGACGTCACGGTGATGGTGTGGCGGGTCGTCGACAGTGACCCGCACAGCTGTGCATCGAGCGATGACGGTGACGGTTCCTCTTCACCGCGGTGCGAGCTCGCCGGGTCCGCGAGGCTCCGTCGGCGCGATTGGACCGGTCCGCCCGGTGGCAAGGAGAACAAATCACCGCGGAAAGTTAACATTGCGTCGCTGATGTCACCGGACCGGCGCAGAAGCGGCAGCCTTGATCCCGCGGCTCAAGGTAAGAAACAGAGCGGGACACAGCTGTGCAGCGCATTGTCTCTGTCACCGTGCGGCGCGTACTTAATCGTCGCCAACTCGCAGTTCGCGGTGACTACTAGTGATACCAAGGGCGCGAGCGTGATTCGAATCGAGGCGATACGGGACGAAGTGACCCGAACGCACTCGGCTTGGATCGACAGCCGTGACGTCATCATGCGCCTGGCGTGCCCGTACCGCGTGACGCGGCTCGCGATGTGGAGCGACGACACGGAAGGCGGCGGCGTCACCATCGTAGCCGGCGCGCCGCTCGGGAAGATGCACGCGTGGAGGCTCGAACACTCCGAAGTCTTCGCGCACAATGACGGCGGCGTCAATGCCGCGAGTCACGAAGGGGAACGGATGCCGGATTTAAAGTACCTGGATCAGACGCCGATGTCCGATCCACTCGACGCGCTCGCGTTCGCGGGGCCCGACCAAATCGTCGCGGTGACGCACGACGGCCTCGTCATCGGAAAGTATACCCGGACTTCATCTGGACTTCATCCGGATGCTACCAATGGATCGCGCAAACGACGAAAAGGATGCGAGACTGCTTCCAACTGGAACAGACGGTCGGTGCACTACACGCAGCACCACAGGATCCGGCATCTCGGTTCACTCGACGCAGGCCGCCTGTTACCCGCGCCAACGGAAGGTATCGCCACGCCTGACAAGTCCGCCGAGCATGTTGAACATGTTGAACACGTTGAACACGTTGAACATCCCGGCGTCGTCCCGTTCCTCGCGCTCGTGGAGCAAAAGTCGGGAGGTCCTCTGCGTCTACACGCGGGTGCGGTGGGTGCCGGCGTGGACGTCGCGAAGTCGATGGCCATCGACGACGTCACCGCGTTAGCGACGGGGCCACTCACGGGGTCCATCGCGGCGGTGGGTACGTCCGACGGCGACGTCGTGGCGTTTGATTGCGTCACCGGTGACGTATTTCCCGGGGACTTCGGGGAACTGTCGAACGAATCGGTGGGTGAGAAAGTGTTGGGCGTGGCGCTCGCGCCGTGGGATTTTGGCGGGATCGAGGGCGAACGGGGCGCGTTGTTGGTGGCGGCGACTGCTTCGAGAGCTGCGGCGTACGTACTTCGGTATGGGCATTTAGACTGACGGCGTACAGGCTTCGGTTCGGATCGCGATACCCGGGCGATTGATGATGCCACGAGGGTACCCGCGCGTAGACGTCTTCTCTCGTTTTAGTTTCTGAAGTCTATTACAACGATGAATGGATACACGAGATTTAGTTAAACTACAGAGCGTCCCGACGGACGGCGCGCGGCTGACGCGCTCGATTGATGAATAGAAGCGGGCGTCTTCGATGCAAAACTGCGAAGGATTCAAGTGGTGCACGTGCTGATGGGAGAAGGGCCCACATCGATGTAACACACGTGCACCATAAATGACATCGAAGGCGTCCGCCATCGACTGAGTCGTCGTTCATCAATCGAGCGCGTCACGTCGTCGCCCCTGGAGCGATACACGCGTCTGATGCAACTGACCAGCGTTGAGTTGGACATCCTAACTCACGAAATCGCAGTCGCTTGGAAACAACGTCTCCCAACCGAAGTTGAGGACGTTACCTCATGGATTCCGCGAGTTAGCTCGAAGGACAGTCGCATCAGACACGTACGCGATAAGAACACTCCAGGGTCGACGACATCGCGTCGTCGTCCGTCGTCGCTCGCACCCCCAAGCGACCGGCCCGAACCGAGATTACATTAAATCACCAATTCTGCGCCCGGCCAGGTGCGTTCACCAGCATGGGCTCCAGGCTGAATTTGTACTGCGGTGTCGAGGAGGGAAAGGGAGGGTATCGGTCAGCGCTGGGGCTCGGGGGGGGTGACGGAACGACGTATCGATGTCCGCGATGTATCCGTGGGGCCGCGAGAGTCGCGCCGGGGGTACCCGCGCGCGATACACCCGCGCGATCGAAGGGGCGAACGTTCGCCCCTTCGTGGCTTTTTCTCGGTTGGATACGTGAATCTGGGCGTGGGGGCACTCACGGTCAGCTGGTTGCGGTCCTTCGTCCACCACCTGTGCGTCTTCGTGGGCTGATCCCAGTTCTTCTTCCTGTGCGTACGGAGGGAAAGGGAAGGACGTCAGAGCCTGTGCGTGAAGGGGCGCAGGATGGGGCGCGCGGAAGGCGTCGAGGAAACCCTAGGCGTGGGGCGATACGCTGGAATAAAATCGACGAACGCCGTGTGATGGGCGCGGCCGGTAACTCACATCTCCTCGCACTTCGCCACCGTCGTCGTCATGTGCTTCTCGAAATCCGCCTGACGCTTCGCCGGGTCTTCCATCTTCCCGGCGAGCCATCGCGTGAGGAAACCCATCGCGCGTCGAGCCGCGCCCGAACCGCGCTCCGTTGCACTGCCGAAAACGAAAGCTATCTCCCCCTCTTTGTTTGCTTGTGAGAAACGGATCGGTCCAAGATTTCTCATTTAGTGCTACACTGAGCAAATAGTTAGCGTAAACTGTAATTACAAGAGATATTGTACGGGCAATTAGTCAGAAAACCCGAAAGTCCGCGTCAATGCCAGACTCGGGCGACTTTTTTTTAGCGAAGACGGGACGGGGGGCGGGGCTTCAGAGCGAGGCGCGCGGGCGCATCGAACGATACTCTCGACCTAACAAACGGGCGGAAACGATTCGAGCAGGCCACGGGGCATCGTTCGGGCGCGTCACACCGGGCACGAACGGATCGTGGCTCGCGTTGCGGCCGTGATTCCGGGAGGTGCCTTCCTTTTGCCACATTTCGCCGGGCGAGATTGCCGAGGGGGCTTTGGGGTCCGCACTTACGGCGCCCGACACCGCGCCGAGGGTTCAGACATCGCGACGTCGGCGCCGATGGTATCGGGCGATGTGCGTAACGTCAACGGCGGCGCGATGGGCGCGTCCGGGGCTGTGAACGGCGACGTGAATGGCGAAGGAGGACCCGACGACTCGCGGATGTCCGATCCCGATGGGAAACCCGTCGTCGGGGGTGTCGAGACAGTTGCCGGGAAGTCGACGCCGCCGTCGCCGGAGACGCTGGAAGATCCCGTCGAGCGGTTCAGGGTGCGAGAAGCGATGGATACGCTCCGCGACGATGAGGCGGAGCCCCACGAGCGGATGTCGGCGTGCGAGCGCATCCGAGACTTCGCGCTCGCCGACCGGAACAAAGATTTCGACACCGCGCGGGAATGCATCGACCTCCTCCCATCCGTGTTTCACCCGTTCGGCGCTCGTCACTCGGCGCGTTCAATGACCGATACAGACCGGCCGCAAGACGACGCGGACATCAAGGCCGCCGCGCTTCGAGCGTACATCGCGGTCGCACTGGACATGTACGTGGCCAACGACGCAGTGGTGCCCAACGATTGGTGGACGCCCGTCATCGACGCGATGAGCACGGAATCTTTTTTGAAGACGCCGCTCGCGGAACTGACATCGGCGTTCGACGTCATCGGGCGATGCGCCGACGACGTACGTCGGCTGATGAATTCAATGTCACGCGTTGGATCCAGTGGATCACATGGAGAGTACATGCCCCGCGGCTGTGAGTATAAAACGGAGGACGATACGGGATTCCAACGAGTGGTAAGCGACGCGATGTTATTCGCGACCAATGTGGAGATGTCCATGGAGGGTGCCGTCGGGGGTGCCGACACAGCTGTGTTGAAACTCGTTCCCATCGGCGATGAACTGTGGGCCGCGTCCTTGGAGTGCGCGTGCCGTCTCGCGTCTCACTACGTGCCCATAGGAGACGGCGACGCTGCGGCGGGTGGGATTCATTCAAAGCTGGGGGATGAGAACGAGCGGGTCCGGGGTTCCGCTGCGAGGATCTATTCGAAGATGCCGCCGCGTCTGATCGAGCCGCACGTCGAGTCGTTGATGGCGTTGTCGAGGGACCCGGCGCCGTGGGTGAGGCACGCCGCGGCGGTCGCCGTGGGCAAGGTCACCGCGCACAGAGCCGAGAGGAAAGCGTCGGCGGAGTCAGATGAGAAGAATCGAATAAACGATTTAACAGAGGCGAAAGTTTCTGAAGCCGCCGCCTCCTCATCCGCCGCGGACGAGGACGCCGCGTTCGTCGAGGCGGCCGATCGCATGGACGCCGTGCTGAAGGACCTCGCCGGACGCGGGGATCGAACCACCGACCTCTCGGTTCCACCGGAAGGACCTCACCGACCCGACGAGTCCATCGCCGCGCTCCTCTCCGACCCGTGCGGCGTCGTCCGAGTCGCCGCTACGTTTACACTGACAAAGGCGCCAAAGTCCGAACGCGTCCGGCACTTACACAGACTGTTACCAAACTTACAGGCGAGAGACGGGTACCTGCGCGAGGCGACGTGCCGGGCGCTCACCGCGCTGTGGACCGAGGAGCACAAACCGGCGCTTACACCGGCGACTGAACCAAAGAATGAACCAAAGACTGAACCCACGACGACCGCCGGTGACGGACCTGATGCCGCCGCCGCTAAGCCCGAGTCCTCCGCTAAGACCGAGGCTGCCGAGGCCATCGTCACCGAACCAGAAACGACCAGAAACGACCAGAAACCACCGACGCATCAACAACAACAGCCGACGCCGACGCCAAAGACCAAGACCCCGGGTGAGACGGCGCGACTCAAGCTCATGACCGCCACCGCGGCTAACCTCGCGCCGTTGTTGGAAGATCCCGACGGCGGCGTTCGCGAGTGCGCGGCGGAGTGCATGGGCCACCTCAAGGAGGCTGCCACGTCACACCTCGCGGCCATGCGTTCGTTGATGAAAGAAGACAGGGAAGAATCCGTCCGGGACGCCGCGATGGACGCAATGACCCGCCTCGGGTTTTACAACCCACTCAGCGGTGCACTCAAGCAGAGGTACGTTTATTTCAATGCTCGTATGGTTATTTTTGGTTATTTTTGGTTATTTTGGTTATTTTGGTTATCGTATGCGCATGGGCAATGTGACTGACGTCGTGTTTTGTTCAACTCTCACAGGGGTTTTTACAGAGTCCAGCGAAGTCGAGGGCCGACCGCGCAGCAACGTAAGAGCTCGTTGTCACGCACGCGCGCGTGCGAGGTTGGCGCGACGGTGAGGGTGTGGTGGCCGGACGACGGCGCGTTCTACGAAGCGCGGATCAAGGCGTGGGATCGCGAGCGGGACGTGCACACACTACTGTACATCCTGGACGGCGTCGAGGTTCGTATGATTTATTTTATTTTCACGCGTACGGGCAATTGGTGTGACGGACGTCGTGTTTCTTTATTCACAGGAGGAGCTCGATTTGAAGAAAGAGCGCGTGGAGCTGCGGTACAAGCCGCACAAGCGCGGCGCCAAGGAGTCCTGGCTGCCCATCAGGGATAAGAAGGAGAAGAAGGAGAAGAAGGCGCCTAAAGTTCCCAGGGTTCCAAAGGAAAAGAAAGCCGCGGCTCCGAAGGATCCAAAAGAGCGAAGACCGACACGGGCGGAGGTCACCGTGGAGAAGGTGAAGAAGGGCCAGGTTGTCCCAATCGACGCGACGGTTCGTGTCTTTTGGCCCCTCGACGACGCCTGGTACGGCGGTCGGGTGGTCGGACACACCGAAAAGACATCCGGAAAGAAGGACAAAGAAACGGGCGAGGCTAAGGTCACCGCTTTGCACACCGTGTTGTACCACGACGGGGTTCAAGAGGTACGAGTTTCTTTCAATGCGTGTACGGGCAATTAGATTGACGGCCCGTGTTTTGTTCAACTATTACAGGATCTCGACTTCAACAAGGAGAAGGTGGAGGTGGTGTCCCTCGGCGAGAACGCTAATGAGGTCCCGCCGATCGACGGGCTGTTACCCCTCCGCGTGCCCATCATCGGCGGTTCGACGAAAGGGTGGATGCTGCCCAACGCTAGGCGCGGCGCGGAGCAGGTGGCGGTGGACGCGGATACTTCTGGAAACGTTTCTGGAGACATTTCTGGAGACATTTCTAAGATGTCTGTGCTCGACTTCAACGACCAATTCGTGCCGCCGCCTGAAAAAACTACAACCAAGGGCGGCGCGCCCGTCGTCAAGCGTTGGCGCCGGATGTTATCCTTCGACCCCGCGCGGTGCCCACCGCACCTCGCGGCACGTGGAGGGTGCGCCAAGGAGGTGAGCCTCGGACGGTGGCTGGCCAATCAGGGCGCGGCGTGGGGCGAGGCTGTGGTCGGTCGGCCGGTGTTCGTTCGCCCCAGGACGTGGACGTACTCTCCGGGCGATTACGTAAACGCGGAGCGGTTAGCGGCGGAGCGGCACGAACGCGACGTCGGCGGTTCGAAACCCGTGTCTGACAATATCACCGGGGAGAAACGAAAGGAACCAGAGCCCGAAGACGCCGAAGAGGCGAAGGGGGAGCCCGTTGACGAGGGGAAGGAGGAGCCCGTTGTTGAAGAGACATTGAAGGCGCCGACCATCCTCGGGTGCTCGCCGTCTAAGAAGGAGAGGAGCGTGGAGGACATCTACTCCGCCGGCCCCGCGGTGACCGGCCCGGATGACGGACCCGAACAGAAGGACGAGAAGGAGGAGAAGGAGGACGAGGACGAGGACGAGTCTATGGGCAAACAGTCAGACGACGAGTCTACGGGCAAAGACGATTCAGACGACGAATCCGAGTGGCGATTCGCATCCATCGTCGGGTTCAACGCGCAGACCGGCGACCACCGGCTGCTGTACGCGGACGGAACCAGGGAGTGGCTCCCGCTCATCCTGCACGAGACCAAGGCGGCGTCCGACTCTAACGATGTTTAAATGTCATCGAATGTCGATTAAAAAAGAATTAATGTTTCGGCGCCGTCGTGACATCCGCCTTGGCCAGCCTCTCATCCGTATCCGCCTCTGCCTTCGGCGCCTTCGTTCGAAGCTCCCACGCGTCCCGCTCGTCCAGCTTGGCCCTGAACAAATCACGCAGGCGCCACACCGCCTCGCGCGTCGCACCCGCGCCCGCCCCGATCTGTTCCGCCACCGGCCGATCAATCTGCGGAAACGGCTCGTTTGGGTAATCGACGCCGAGCTGTATTAAACAAAACAAAACGTCAGTACGGGCAAACAGTAGGAGAACAAAAAAGAAACTCACCTCGAATGAAGTGTCGTCGTCGTACTTTTCGCGCTCGGGCGCCTCGTTGAGCGCGTTGGTGTGCTTGAAGAACTGCGCGTACAGCGCGGGGTCGCGATCGATGGTCACGATGTGGTCCGCGATGATGTCCCAGTCCGCCTGCGTCGGGGGCGAACCGGGAACGCTCGGATCCCCGGGGACGTGCCTGTTGACAAAAGAAGAAAACACGGCGTCAGTTTAATTGCCCGTATGGAAATAAAAGGAGAAACTCACCGCTTCAACCGCCAAATCTCGAGCACGTCCACGAAGGTTCCCTTCTTGAAAACCTTCCGCGCGGCGCGTGAATCGCCGTAGTACACGGGCACCGCGCCGCTCGCCATCGCGTTCACCAGCTTCTCAGTCACGTAACCCGGCTCCGCGCTGTTCTCCAGCGCGAGCACCCACCGGTAATCCTTGTAAAGCTCCCACGGCTTAATCCCCCGCGGCGGGTATTCATCTGTAAATAAAACCGGTGACGTTAGTACACTAATCGCGCATACAGGAATAACCAAAATAACCAAAATAACCAAAATAACCAAAATAACCAAAATAACCAAAATAACCAAAATAACCAAAATAACCAAAATAACCAAAATAAACGCACCTGTTGAGCTCCATCGCACGTTGTGCTCGCACGCGCCCAGCGCGTGCACCGCGCCGTCGCGGCCGATATCGTCCACCCGTCCTTGCCGCCACCCTCGGTTGGACGCGCGTTCCAGCGCGCGGAAGATTTGCGCGCGGTGATCCTGGCAGTTGCCGCTCGCCCACCCAACCATGTGCCGCCTCAGATCGGGCGGGTTGTCCTGTTAATTAAAAAACCATGTCAGTACAATCGCCCATACGGAAATAAAAACAATACGGAAATAAATAGACTAACCTGAAACGCCTTGAGCCTGTCGGACAGCATGTCGCGCATGAGCCACGCGTGCGTCATGGCGTACGGTGACCACACGTACGTCGTCTTCTTAGGGTCGTACACGAGGTCCTGGTTGAAGTGCGCCAGTCCGGTTTCCAGTCGCATCACCGGATCATCCTCGTGCCGGCACCTGTACACAAAACACACGTGTCAGTCTGATTGCCCATACGGATACGATAACCAAAATAACCAAAATAACCAAAATAACCAAAATAACCAAATAAACTCACCACTCCCACGCGTTGAAAAACATGGACGGCTCCGCGGTTGTTTGCACCCACGGCTTGTTCCCCCACGCGCACCGCGAACCTTCCTCTCGTCCAGCTTGGAATATGTCCGGTCCTTCCACGACGATGTCGGGCTCCACCTTTGGGTCCGACGTCGCGACGACTCGCAACTGGGAAGTGGAGTCGGCGCCCTTCACTGGAGTGGAGGTCAATTCGTCCAGGTTCACCTGTTTAAAATAAAAAACACGACGTCAGTTCAATTGCTCATACAAGTACGGGAATAAAAATAAACACGGGAATAAAAAATAGACACGGGAATAAAATAAACTCACCGCGCTCCAGTCGTAGGTTGGGTCCGCGAGTCGCAGGCGGACGCCCGGGAGCGCCGCCTCGAGCAGCCGGACCATGGGCAGCCAGTAGAAATCGCCGGACGATTCGAACCCAACGGTCACGGTGGGACGCCCGTCGTCGATGTCCACGGGATCCGCCGCCGTTCGTGGCTTGGCGAGCGCGGCGGTCCGCGCCTCGGAGAGTCCCGGCAGAGATCTGGTGATGATTTTTTGTCGGGGCGCCGCGGCGACGAGAGCGCGGAGTTGGTCGCCGCCGCCCGCGGACGACGCGACGAGCGCGAGCGCCAGCGCGATGCCCGCGATGAACGCGACCCCCGCGGCGCACGCCACATGCCATCCCCGGTCGCATCCACCGCGGACGTCAACCTCGCCGCCCAGGTCCAGCCTCCGTCGCGCCCTCATCCCGCGGTCAAGCCCGGTAACACCCAATCTCGGCATCGTCGTCGAGACACCGTGTCCACGGTTGGCGTTCGATGGTGCGCCGTCGTCGGACTCCAGGGTCAGGTGGACGTCCCCACCGTAGTCCGTCGCGCCGTACGGCCTCATCGCCGGCGCGCGCTGCGCGTCCATGGCCTTCACGCGCGCGTCTCTCTAATGGTGTGTCGTCTAATGATAATCACATGTTGGTTTTTTTTATCTGTGGCCGCTTCCACTGAAACGCGCCGCGCGCCAAATCATCAAGTCGAAGAAAAAGGAGGGCCAAATACCTGATGACATCACTCACGGAGCTCACCGCGCCGCGTCGTTCGACGCTATATCGCGACGTGCTCGATACCTCATGGCGTCGGCGATGTCGTCGTTCAACAAGGTGTCCTCGTCGGCGCGCGCCGCGCGGGGCCCCACCGTCATCCAGTGGCGCCGATGCCTGACCACCCGAGCAGACATCATCGATGAAGAATGCCGTCATTCTAATAAAAACGCAGCGGCGGCGGTGCGCGTCCGCGCATCCAACGCCCAGCCCCGAGCGAAAAACCACCGCCGCGACCGACGCGCCGACTCCGCGGGATGGACCGTCCCGGACGGCGTATCCCACGGCGACGTCGCGCGTCAACCCACCGGCGAGCACGTCCATCCCTCGCACCTCATCCCGCCCGAACTCGTCCGCCCCGAAGTACCGGACACGTACAAAAAGAAACCCGTGGTGAGTCTATTTCTATTTATTTCCGCATGGGCAATTAGATTGACGTCGTGTTTTGTTTAACTCTTACAGGCGCTCCTAATGGGCTACGTTGGTATCGGATACAGTGGTAACACGGTCAACGCGGCGCTTCCCCGCGGTCAAACAATCGACGACGTCCTTGAAGATGCGCTCTTCGACGCCGGATGCGTGCTGCTGTCGAACTACCGGTCCAGAGCGCTGTCGCGGCTCAAGTGGAGCAGGAGCAGTCGCACGGTGAGCTTATTTTTGGTTATTTTTGGTTATTTTTGGCTATTTTTGGTTATTTTTGGTTATTTTTGGTTATTTTGGTTATCGTATGCAGATGGGCAATTAGACTGACGGCGTTTTATTTGTTAACAGGACAAAGGCGTGTCGTCGCTCGCCACCGTCGTGTCCGCGCGGCTTGAAGTGGACGTCACGGTGTGGGACGAGGACCCGGAGGGAAGACGAATCGCCGCGGATATCAACCGGCACCTCCCCGAACACGTCCGCGTCTTCGGCGCGTACAGCACCCCGAAGAGCTTCCAGGCCAGACGCGCTTGCGTGAAACGAACTTACGATTACTTACTCCCCGCGAAATGCCTCGGGTTGAATGAAAACGGCGAGAGGGACGAGTCCGTCGCGTGGCCTGGACGCGACGACCTCGCCGGTTCGTCTGGCGCGGATGTCATGAAACGGCTGCGGGAAGCGTTACACGCGTTCGAAGGGTCGCACTACTTCCACAACTACACCAGGCGGAGCACGTACGCGCCGGACGCGGACGAGCTGAAGGGCGGCAACCGGCGAAGTCGCGCCAAGAACCAAAAAGACGACGAAGAGAACGAGACTGAGGGCAGCGAGCCGATGGACGCGGTGGACGACGTTTCAGATCACACGGACGACGGTTCGTATTCCGGCCCCGAGTACGCCGGCAGCAGGAGCTCCGGGTACTACTGGCTCAAAGGACGCGACGACGCCGATCTCATCGGGGTGAGGCACGCTCGCAAAGTCAACTCATTCGTCGCGGGCGACGTCGAGACCTTATCGGATTCTGCTGGTGTCCCATTCGTGCGTCTCACCGTCAACGGCGATTCGTTCATGCTGTACCAGATACGTAAGATGATCGCCACCGCGGTCGCCGTGGCACTCGGGCACTTCCCTGAAGGCATGATCGCGGCGTCGCTGGCGAGGCCGGCTCGAGTGGCGACGCCGATCGCGCCCGCGTCTACTTTATATTTAACCGCGGCGGAGTTCATGTCTTTCAGGCCGCACAAGCCGGACAACACATCCGCTGATTCCGCCTCCGAGCTGGAGAACACCCCGAACAGGCTGGACGTGCTTGAGCCCGGGGCGGATGTCGTCGGGGACGTGCGGGCGTTTCAGAAAACGGTTTTGGATCCCGCGTTGGCGCCAGCGCTTGGAGATGAAGAATGGGACGTCTTCGTCGGGTAAGTTTATTTTAATCATCGTACGGGCAATTTGACTGATGACATGCTTTGTTCACAGGAATCTGCCGAAGCTTCGAGTGACCGAGGGGGAGTGCGGGGATTTCATCGCCGCGGCCGGTGAGGTGTTGGAAGCGCACGGAGAGTACGTCGTGATGCGGGAGGAAAGGCGGCGGCGCGAGCGGGAGACGCGCGAGAGCGACGAGGCGAACGAACTGGCCAAAGCGTGAGTTGTAATGAATGATGTCATCTTTGCGCTATCGATTGAATTTTATGAATCTCTCTATCCCTACGTACTCACTGTAGGCGCCCGTCCAAGGCGTTCACGTCGAATACGCAGACGTACACCGCCGCCAGCGTGAACGTTAGTATGATCGCGTCCAGCCACCGTGGCACCTCCTGGTTAAGCGCCCACGACACCACCTTGTACGCCACAAGCGGCGACGCCAGATCGACCGCGAGATCCTTCGTGCTGTAGTCTGTTTAAAAAAACACAACGTCAGTCTAATTGCCTATACACGCATTAAAAATAAACTCACCGTAGTCGTCGCCGCGATCTTCGTAGCCGAACGCCGGCGTCGCGTCGCCAGCCCCTCCCGCTGCCCCGCCGCCGATGAACCCACCGTCGGATCGAGGGCCCAGCTGCACGTCGTTGTACCACCCCCCCGCGGCGTGCGCGGCATCCGGCGTGATCAGCGCGTGGATGCCCAGAGGGACGGCCAGGACGCCGATCGCCTGGCCCCACGTCCTCCTCCTTCCCTTCGCTCGCTTGTCATCATCCTTCTTCCCATCGGCGTCGTCGTCGCGCGGGTAGAGCGCGGCGTTGGGGACGATGACGGCCCCGCGACGGTGTCGGCGTGACGCGGTGGATGCGAGTGGTGGCCGCGTGAGGCACACACGGGCGGGCGCGGCGATCGCGTGCATGGTTCCACGCGCGCGACTCGAGCGAATGACGCGTCACTCCGCCGCTGCTGACGTTTCAAACTGGTAAATAATGTCAAATCGGGAGTCGCGGGGCACTTCGATGGGCGCGGGGGGGATGACGACGGTTTGGCGGCCGAGGGTTCGTATTGCCGTTCCCGAGGTCGATGACGAGGTCGAAGTTGGGGTCGAGGTGACGGAGGAGGAGTTGCTGACGGTGAAGGGCACGAAGCGGAAGAGAGCCCCTCCGACAAAGGGGCCGTGCGAGCACGGGGTGAAGTGGCGCTCTCAGTGCAAGGTGTGCAGCGCTTGTCCGCACGGGCGTCAGCGCTCTAAGTGCAAGGAGTGCGGTGGGTCACAAATCTGCGAGCACGGTCGTATACGCTCTCAATGCAGGGAGTGCGGTGGGGGTGCAATCTGCGAGCACGGTCGTCAGCGCTCTCAATGCAAGGAGTGCGGTGGGGCATCAATCTGCGAGCACGGTCGTCAGCGTCATAGATGCAAGGAGTGCGGTGGGGGATCAATCTGCGAGCACGGTCGTGTGCGCTATCAATGCAAGGAGTGCGGTGGGTCACAAATCTGCGAGCACGGTCGTGTGCGCTATCAATGCAAGGAGTGCGGAGGTACATCATTCTGCGAGCATGGTCGTCAGCGCAAACACTGCAAGGAGTGCGGTGGGTCACAAGTCTGCGGGCACGGTCGTGTGCGGTCTCAGTGCAAGGAGTGCGGTGGGGGTGCAATCTGCGAGCACGGCCGACAGCGCTATTTTTGCAAGGAGTGCGGTGGGTCAGGAATTTGCGAGCACAGTCGTGAGCGCAGAAAATGCAAGGTTTGCATCGCCGCAAAAGCGGGAACGAAATCATAAACCACCGCAGCCGTATATCGTTCACGTTCACAAAACCAATCAAAGCCTACCCCTCGTCCGGACGTCCGCGTTCAACCTCGCGTCCCTCTCCAGCTCGTACTCCCGCAACTCCGCGCGTTTCAAGAAATCCTGCTCCTCCAAATACGTCTTCCCCCGCTTGTGCTTCTCCAAGTCTTCCTCCATCGCCGCGTCTCCCTCCTTGACATCCTTCCAGTCCATCTTGCTCTTGTCCAGCACGTTCAGCTTCTTCGTCTTCTCCAGCTGTAACAACACGTTGTCCAGGCCGCCGGACTTGGCCGCCGCGTCGCGTTTCGCCGCCTGCTTAGCCTCCTTGGTTCCCTCGACGTAAGTTTTTGTCACCTCCATCTCTTTCCCCGCGAAGTTGCGCGTCTCCGTGACCTTCATGACGCCGTCGGTGCGCTCCATGGCTCGCATGCGGACGCCGCCGCCGGCCTTCGCGAGTGCCTCTCGTACGGCGTCCGCGGATACCTTCGCGGTGGGCTTTTTGGCCTTGGCGTCGCCGTCGAGGCCGAGAGATTTGCGCCAGTCGGAGTCGTTGAGTGCTTTTTTGGTAGATTTAGTGTCGCCCTTCTTTGCGACCGCGCCGCCCGCGACGCGGTTGAGCCGCGCGATGACGTCCAGCGCGGCGCGGCCTTTGCTCGGGCCCGGGCCGGAATGTGAATCGTCGTCGGTCGTCGTCGCGGCCGCTTTCTTAGCGCCGCGGCCCCGCCCCCCCTTCGCGGGTGCCTTTGATGCCGCCGCTGACGCATCGTTCGATCCTCCGCCGCCGTTGAGCTTCGCCCACAGCGCGTCGACCTCGGCGCGTTTCTTGGCGGAGACGTCCATGAGCTCGTCGACCTCCGCGTCGGTCCTGTCCGCGGCGCCCATGGTGTCGATGTGCGTATCACGGATCGGTCGGTGACGCGCCCGGGTGTTGTGGCGGTTGGGGCGATTTGATTGATGAAGTCGAAACTTGGTGCGGGTTCGAAATATCTCTGACGGATCTGACGGGTGTCGTTGGGGGGCACTTCGATGGGCGCGGGGGGGATGACGACGGTTTGGCGGCCGCGCGTGAGGATAGAGGTTCACGATGTTGTCGCCGAGGTCGAGTCTAAAGCTGAGGTACCGGAGGAGGAGTTGCTGACGAAGAAGGGCACGAAGCGGAAGAGAGCCCCTCCCACGAAGGGGCCATGCGAGCACGGGGTGAAGTGGCGCTCTCAGTGCAAGGTGTGCAGCGCTTGTCCGCACGGTCGTAAGCGTTCTCGGTGCAAGGAGTGCGGTGGGTCACAAATCTGCGAGCACGGTCGTATACGCTCTCAATGCAGGGAGTGCGGTGGTGCATCAATATGCGAGCACGGTCGTGAGCGCTCTAAATGCAAGGAGTGCGGCGGGTCACAAATCTGCGAGCACGGTCGTGAGCGCTATTGGTGCAAGGAGTGCGGCGGGGGTGCAATCTGCGAGCACGGTCGTGAGCGCAGAAAATGCAAGGAGTGCGGCGGGTCACAAATATGCGAGCACGGTCGTCATCGCTATTGGTGCAAGAACTGTGGCGGGGGTGCGTACTGCGAGCACGGTCGTGAGCGCAGAAAATGCAAGGAGTGCGGGTCGAACAAATGACATCGGTAGTAACGTCTCAGTTGTATATTAGATGAGTCCCTGTCGGCGAAGATCCTCGTACGTCTTCTTGTTGTACACGTTCCCGTCCGCGTCCTCGCACTCCTCGTCAGTCTCACGCTTCCACTGCCCAACCTTGCGCGCGTCCAGCGCCTTTTGCAGCGCGAGCGCATCCGCAATCGTCGTCACCTGCGTTTCAAATGGAAATGGAAAATGGAAGTTTAGTTTTCAGCCGCGGATCCGGTGTTTCTCGTCGTGCGTTTGCGTGCGTGTGGCGCTCGCGGGCGGGTCAGGTTACGGGTTTTCTAGGCCCTAATGCGTGTGCTTCACGTGAGTCAGTGCCCAGTGCAGTGTGTCCATCAACCCCGTCCGATATCGCCAAAACCCGGGAAAAACCAAAAGAAAAAGCCAAAAAAAGCCAAAAGAAATAAAACGCACCTCAGCGAAAGCCTTCGTGTTGGGTACGTTCAGGCACCGCATCCCGTGCTGATGCCTGAACTCTTTAAAGTGCCGCTCGTACGCGCGCCTGCCCCAGTACGAGTAGTTACCGCAAATCTCGCACGTGAACTCCAGGTTCAGGCCGTGCAGTTTGTACAGCCAGTACGGGATGGGTTTCCCGTCCCAGCCCATTGGCAACTTGAGCGGGTTGTAAATCTCCTCATCCTCGTCGTCGTCCTCCTCTTCCACCCAATCGTCATCCTCCTCAGCCTCCGCTTCGAGCTCCGCGAGGGACAGCGTCGCCTTCTTCTCGACGTACCCTTTCGTCGCTTCCAGTTGCTGCCGCAAGTGTTCCAGAAGCTTCTCGACCAAAGCCTCCAGCCTGGCCACGCCTTTAGCGCGATCCTCCTTCTTCTTTGCGTCCTCCCCGCTCCCGTCGCCGACCACGGCGCCCTTCGCGAAGAGTTTCTTATCGATCTGCGTTAAGGACTTACCCCGCGTGCTCCATAAGCGATCGCGCCGGTGGACGTTGGTCCCGCCCTGTTTCAGACCCATGGCGCCTAGAGCCTCCTTCACTTTGTCATCCCCGACGGCTTGTTCCATCTCTTCAGCCTGTACACAAAACCAAAACACGACGTCAGTCTAATTGCCCACACGATGATTAAAATAAACTCACCGTTGAAAACGCGTCGAGGTCGACGACGCCCGAGTCGAGCTTTGCCGCGACGATTCCCTTATCCTCCCACCCGGGAATCGAACCCTCGGCCCACGAACCCGCGAACTCCTCCTCAGCTTTACGCATCACGGTGTCCAGGAACGTCAGCGGCTTGACCCTCGCGTGAAAGCCCCGTAGGTAAGCCACTAAACCGCTGAGATACTCTTCGTAAAGCTTCGTGAATTTCTTTTCCCGAGGTATGGGGTAAAAGTCACCTACGACTGAGAGGTACGCGATGTATTCGCATTCTTTGGAGCCGAACGGCGCGTTCTGGAACTGCGCGTGGTGCGCGTGGAGGTCCAAGTACCGTCCGCTCGCTTCTTCTCCGCTGAACTCTGGCGGCTTTTCGTCTCTGTATTGATTGAGGAACTCGTCTGAGAGCGGGGCGTGGAATCCGGCGAATTGCTTGTGGTAGTCGCGCGTCTCCTTGAGCCTGTCGTAGAAGGCGGAGAAGACGTTGGATCCGCCGCCGAGGGCTTCGATCTCTTCTTTGCGAACGCCGTCGGAATCCTCGTACACGGCGCGCTGTTCGGAAGGGCGGGGAAGGGGTGGAGGGGGGAGGGGTCAGTCAGCGGTCGAGCGAGATCTTTTGGATTATTTCGCATGATGATCGGCGAGTCGCGCGGGCACCTTTCGGATGCGTGCGGGTGGCGGTGCGTGGCGGTGGTCGTCCACGCGTGTTTGGGGTTACGAATGGGTAATTCATGTGATGCACGCACCAGTCGCTTGGCCTTGGTCGCCGCGTCGTCGAGCATCGATCGGACTCGGTGATTCTGCGCCAGCCTCTCCTTGTGGGTCACCGCTTCGTGCCTGAAGTCCGCGCATACGGCGCGCTCGAGGCGCTCGATCTCCTCGTGCGACTCGCGCGTGCGCTCGAGTAGCGTGGATGCCATGGCGACGTGCGGCGCGTGTTGTCTTCGGTCCCGGGAGTGGGTGGGAAGATGCGCGTCTCGGGTGCGGGCGCACGGAGGAATGCCCTAAATACAAGTAATCCCGCCTCGCCGCCGAAGAAGCGCATGAAGTTGAAACTTGTTGCGGGTTAGAAATATCTCTGACGGGTCGTTGTCGGGCACTTCGATGGGCGCGAGGGGGATGACGACGGTTTGGCGGCCGAGGGTTCGTATTCCTGTTCCCGAGGTCGATGAAGAGGTCGAAGTTGGGGTCGAGGTACCGGAGGAGGAGTTGCTGAAGAAGAAGGGCGTGAAGCGGAAGAGAGCCCCTTACACAAAGGGGCCATGCGAGCACGGTGTGAAGTGGCGCTCGAACTGCAAGGTGTGCAGCGCTTGTCCGCACGGTCGTTGGCGCTTTCAATGCAAGGAGTGCGGTGGAAAGGGAATCTGCGAGCACGGTCGTCGGCGCTTTCACTGCAAGGATTGCGGTGGGGCGACAATCTGTGAGCACGGTCGTGTGCGCTATAACTGCAAGGAGTGCGGCGGGGCATCTATCTGTGAGCACGGTCGTGAGCGCTCTCGGTGCAAGGGGTGCGGTGGTGGATCAGTCTGCGAGCACGGTCGTCAGCGCAGTCATTGCAAGGAGTGCGGTGGGAAGGGAATCTGCGAGCAAGGTCGTCAGCGCTCTCACTGCAAAGAGTGCGGTGGGTCAGGAATCTGCGAGCACGGTCGTGTGCGCTCTAAGTGCAAGGAGTGTGGTGGGTCTGCAATATGCGAGCACGGTCGTGTGCGCTCTGTATGCAAGGAGTGCGGTGGGGGTTCAATCTGCGAGCACGGTCGTGTACGCTCTCATTGCAAGGAGTGCGGCGGGTCAGGAATCTGTGAGCACGGTCGTCAGCGCTATTTCTGCAAGAACTGTGGCGGGGGTGCATACTGCGAGCACGGTCGTGAGCGCAGAAAATGCAAGGAGTGCGGGTCAAACAAATGACATCGGTAGTAAAACAGCGGTAGTTCACATCGCCTCAATAAACCGCGCCGTCGATCACCTCACCGCCGCCGACCTCGGCCTACTCCCACCACCCCGCTCCCCACCACCCGCGCGCAACATCGCCTGGCTCTTCAGAAACGCCGCCAGCTCGGCGACCCGTGTCCTCGCCGTCGCGTCAACCTCCCTCTCCGGATACTTGGAAAGATCCGGCGACGTTCCAGAAGACACGTCACCGCCCCTGAACCCCGCGCCCACCCACGTCCGGCCGCTCGCGTCATCTGGGAACATGCGCCGGACGATATCGCGCCACGCGCGCAGGACATCGCCGTCTCCGTCGACTCCTTTGGGCGCTCCGATTGATGAGAACCTGTCGCCGCCGATGGGACAGAGCACCGGTCGGAGATGGTCGAGTTGCGTGGGTAGCCGCGCGGGGAAGCGCCTGTCCGCACCGACGAATATGAGGTGGTTGAGGTACGCGCGGAACTGGTTGAACTGCGATCGCATCTCGCCCAGGTATTCATCCGCGGGGGTGTCGGCTGATGACGTCGATTGAGACGAAGACGAAGAATCTTTGCCGAAGCCGCCGAGGAAGAAGAGTCCGGCGGCGTTGACGTGCGCGAGGTACCGCAACGCGCGCGTCAACACCTTCATGCGCTCCGGGTCCGTTCGCCGCGTCGCGTCGTGCTTCGTCGCGACGATGCAGACGGTCACGCCGCTGTGACGGATCGATGTGTCCGGGTGTGAACCGTCTGGGGCGTTCGCACTGAAGACTCGTTCGCTTCGCTTGCGGAGTTGCTCCGGTAGCCGACTTCCCCGCGCCGACAGCTTCTCGAATGTCTTCTCGCAACGCGCGTGGATTCGCCCGAGCCAGTACTCCGCCGTTCGCATCGCCTCCGTCGGTTTGGCGAGGTCTACGCAGATGCACACGACGGCGGTGGTGACTTGCCTGGCTCCGAGGAAGACGTTGTCTTGCTCGGTGACCTCGTCCGCGAACTGCCGCGAGCCGGCGATTTCCCACACGTGCGCGACGTCTTTGCGGTCGATGTTCGTCGCGTGGGTTCTGCGCGCGTAGTTGTACTCCATGCCCTCGGTTGGCTTCGGCGTCTCCGTCTTGTCGGGGTAGAGTAGTCGGTTAACGAGCGTGGTTTTCCCGCATCCCTTGGAGCCCACCACGAAGAGCACCGCGTCGGGCCTACCCGCGTCGCCGCGTTCTTTCGCGGCGGCTTTGTTGGCGTCGATGACGTCGGTCCACACGTTCTTCTGACCGTGCTCGAACGGCGTGGCGGGCGGGCGCGAGGAGGAGGAGGACGCGGTTGGAGTCGAGGCGGACCGCGCGGACGGGGGCCTCTGCGACATCTGAGAATTCCTTTTTCAAAAGCCTTTGGCACCTAGCCGGTGTGGTGGGGCGGCCCGGGTGGCCCTCCGGTGAAGAGACGCGGCGGCGGTACGATGCCTCGGACTCGTCCACAGATGCGCGGTGACGCGCGTATCCGAAAGGCGAGAGACGACGCGCGGTGCCTCTGCGTGGGTGTGTGTCCCGAGAGAGAGTCGCGCTTTTGACTTTTCTCGAGCGAGGTCCGTTGGAAACTCCGAGGTGACGGAATGAGATGATCTCCGGGTCGTCATCACTCACAACCGGGTAGCGCAGGGTTATAGCGAGGTAAAGGGTGTCATCGCACGACCCCGACCCCCGACAGTAGGCTGGCGTCGTCGTCGCAGCTGCACGGCCGAGGCCGAGGCCGCGGGTCCCCCATACCCATGGCGAACGTGGCGTCTCCCACCGGTCGCGGCGGGGCGGTGCTGATCGCGGCCGACGGTTCCTCGACCAAGCGAACCACCCCCGATCGCCTCAACGCCGGATCCGGATCGCTCAACTCCACGCATGTCCTGACGCAGACGGTCGCGAAAAGGCGGAGCGCGATGACACGGTGCATGACCGCCTTCGCGGCGTGCCTGTTCGTCTTTGAACTGCTAAGGCACCTGGTGTTCCAAGGGGGTAAATTCTGCGGCGAACTCCCGCGGGGCGCGCCCGTCGCGGTGTTACTCGCGGGAAGCGCGCACGCGTTCAACCGCACGCACTGCGGCCTCGCCAACCGCGTCATCGCGCCGTTCACGCGGCTCGGGCACAGAGTCGTCGTCTTCGCCGCGGATGAGAACGGCGACGACGACGCGATGGTACCAGCGCTCGAACGCATGCGAAAAGACTACCCAAACGTAGATTTCGTCATCGCGCCATCTTCCGATGAATCCTCCGATCAATCGAGCCACGGTTCTGTATCCACCACTCCCGATCAGTGCGTGGCGTCGGTGGAGCACAGGTTTCGGCACATGAACCTCGGCCCAGGGAGCATCTACGCCGAGTCGCACCAGACGGCGGCGGTGGCGCAGGCGCGTTGGGTCGAGTCAAACTTGGGGGAATCATCCAATGAACTGAAGTTACCGGGACGAGACGCGGTGCGCGCGAGCGATGAGAAGCTCGGCGCGCACCGCAAGCGCGTCGTCCACTACATGCGCCGGCTTCACGCGCGTAAGCGCGCCAACGACGCGCGGTTAAAGTGGGAGAAGGAACGAAAAGAGTCGAATGGTAATGGTAACGTCGGCGTCGGCTCTACGAGTTCGATGGATAAGTTCGTGTGGATCGTGTACGCGCGGCCGGACGTCGCGTTCGCGGACGAGGTACCCGCGGAACGCGCGTGCCTTCCACCCGGCGGGCGACGTGTGCACGTGCCGTGGTTTCACAGCCGAGGTGAGTTGATTTTACTTCTCGTGTAGGCGATTTGACTGACGTCGTGTTTTGGTTTTTTTTGGTTTTTTTGGTTATCGCACGTACGGGCAATTTGACTGACGTCGTGTTTTGTTTTGTTTACAGGTGGCGCGAACGATCGGTTCATGATGGGACCGCCGGAGGGCGCTTCGGAGTACTTGAACCTTTACGACTCGCTGTGCGACGCACGCGCGGCGTCTGGGGAGGAGTACGCGGGTCTGATCCCGCGCGGCGCGGATTCAGGCGAGAAGGTCCTAAGGTGGCACCTAAGGCGAAGGCACGTCACGGCGGACCCGTGGCTTCTGTTCAACTTTGTCTTTTACCG
>JACLAB010014581.1_pt1 | contig 26683 bp, 19 predicted proteins | sample 8027921 | NCBI WGS metagenome assembly JACLAB01 (sample SAMN15725117, study PRJNA655200) | protist metagenome | isolation source: fluorescence activated cell sorting (FACS) single amplified genomes of... | place: USA: West Boothbay Harbor, Gulf of Maine | collected 2000-07-19
GACGAGCGCGGCGTCGTCGTCGAGATTGCCTGCAACCTCCTCGACGAGACGCGGACCGGGCCGAAGGCGGTGCAGGCGGAGATCGCGCGTTTGTGTGCGGAGGAGAACGAAGGCGACTCCGCGTTCCGCTGGGATGTCCGCGACGGGTACGTCACCAACCTCACGCCGGAGACCATCCTAGAACGATTAGCCGAGTAGAGCGCCGCGGTGAACGGCGCGTCGGCGTCGCGCGTAGCTACGCGTATTACATAATTCTTTCAGTGTGCGTGTAGTGATCAAAAAGAGTAAATTTGCATATTTTTCTCACGAAAACTTTGAAAGAGCAAACTCCATCCCACAATCGAGAGCACGCCGGCGGGCGTGACACGGACGCGTTGCGCGTGACGTTCGCGGCGCGCCGACAGCAGAACAAGACAGTTGCGCGCAGATGATGAAGCTCCGGTGAGGCTCGCGAGCACAGGAACCCGACGATGCAGGACCTCGGTCCGGACGCTTTCCCAAGGCACCTCAGCGGACTCCTCTTCGACGACGCGAGGGCCCACCACTGGGTGACGGCCGTGCACGATGGCGCTCGCGCGCGCGCGCTCTCTCCCAGCGACGCGCTCACCCTCGGGGTCCTGCTGGCTCGATGCTCCACGACCGGTCGTGGCGAGACGGCGCGTGCGGCGGAAGCGGCGCTCGGGCGCTCGGTCGCGCGCCGAACGCTCAGATCGAACGTGGTGCGTGATGCCGCGAGACTCGCCGAAGAGGTCGCGGTCGCGTGGTCGGCGGGAAGAGGCGAAGGCGCCGCGGACACGCACCCGTGGCTCCGCGACGCGGTTCCCGCGCTCCTCGGCGCGCTCTTGCGCGCGGGTTTCCCTCGGGCGTGGGCGCTCGCCGAGGAGAGCGCCCCGCTCGTCGCCGCGCTCGCGACGCGGCGGCGCGACGCCGACGCGCTCGCGCCTCTGCTGGAGACGCTCGTCCGCGCGGCGCGCGGGACGCGGGCCACGCAGGGCGACGGGGTCGACGAGGACGACGAGAGCCGCTCGGTCTGCGCCTCGGCGGGCGCGCGCGCGTTGAGCGCGGCGCTCTCCGCGGTGCCGTCGACGACCCTCGCGACGGCGCGCGTGTGGCGCTTGCTCGTGGACGCCGCGCCCGCGCGCGCGACGGGCGCGCCTGACGCGCGCGCGCCGACGCCGCTGATGTCCGCGGTCGGGCGCGCGCTGGCGCGCGTCTCGAAATCGAGCGAGCAGCGACGCGATGAGCTGTGCGGGATGATCGAGAGCAAGCTGAACGGATCGGCGCGCGCGCGAGGCGTGGGTTTGGAGTTGCTACGCGCTGTGTTGAGCGCTCCCGAGCGACCGTTCCCGTTGTCGCACGTCGCGTTGTCGGTGCGGTGGGCGTTGCACGCGGCGAGCGCAGTGGACGAGACGCGGGATGCGGGTGACACGTCCTCGGAAACCGAGGAGATCGCACACGGGTTGGCGATATCGGCGGCGGCGACGCTCGTAGCGGCGGCGCGGTACCTCGCGCCCGCCGATCTCGCGGCGATTCGCAACGGTTGGCTCGCGCCCCGCTTGCGAGCGCAGGCACTCGTGTGGCGTTCCGGCGACGCCGCGGGCGCGCCCGTGTGCACCGTGCGAGAGCACGCGCGCGTGCCTTCCGGCGAGCGCCTGCCTCTGGACACGATTTCTGCGCTGTTCCACGCCGATCTGGTGTTGACGGCGCGCGTCGACCCCGAGGCGTTCAAGGCGCGCGTGACGCGTGGCGAGACTGACCTGCGGGACCGCGGGTGGACTGAACCGGTGGACGCGGAGAAAGCCAGACGCTCGAACTCGACGGAAGAGGCTGTGACGGTGGCGCTGGCCAACGCGTTGCAGTCCTGCCTGGACGTCGACGGCATAGACCTCGGAGACCCGGCGGCGAAGACGCGGAACGCGCTGCTGCGTCGCTTGTCGCATCTTTTGGAGCTGCGGCGCGGACCCGACGTCGAAGCGCAGCGCCACGCCGCGGCGACATTCTCGACGCCACGAGTGCGCGTCAGTGCGTGGCTTTCTGCCGTCGAGAGCGTGCTCTCAGAAGACGAAGATGAGACGCGAGGCGTGGACCCGCGCGCGCAAGCGGGCGTGGTGAAGAGCGCCGCGGAGGCTGTTTCCGCCGCTTTCGGGCTCGAGAAGGGCGACGCGACGGGGCGCGTCGCAACCGGCGCGCACGATCCAAGCGTCACGCTCCGCGCGCTCGTCACTCGAGATATCTTGCGAAAGGCGCTGAAGCTCGCCGAGCGTCTGGCGCCGAGCGTCGCCGATACCGAGGACGCCGACGAGAAGCGTCGACGACTCGCCGAGCGCATCACGGGCGGGACTTCGGGGCCGTCGGGGAACCCCGGGACCGAGTCGCCCGAAGCGGCGAGTGGTGAGCGTTGGGCATCCGCATCGGCTTCCACGCGCGCTTCTGTCGTCGCGGGATGCTTTGAACTGTGTTTCGCCGCCGTGCAAGCACCCTCGCCCCCGCCCCTCGAAGCGTCAGTCACCGCCGCGCTCGCGGCGCCGGCGCTTCACTTGGAAACGCTGGAGGAGGTTCACGACAATCCCGACGGGTCCGACGGGCGCCTGGTCCTGTTACACTGGATCACGGCGCGCGCCACCGAATGCGGGGCGCTTCGAGCCGCCGTGCCGGCGCTTTCACTCGCCGCGAATATGCTCTCCGCGTTGCCCGAGGAGACCGCGGGCGCGTGCGCGTCGATGGTGGTCACCGCGCACGCCTCCGCCGCGCTCTGGGGACGCGAGGGCGCCGATCCAGACGGACGACCGCGCGACGCGCGCCGTCGCGTGTCCGGAAACGCCCGACGATTCGCTCGAGGCTTGTTTTCAGGCACCAAGGAGGAGAGATTCCTTCTCAACGACGTCGTCGGCGAGATATCGGAATCGAACGACGTCGGCGCGGTGGATCGAGCCAGGCGCGCTGGTGTCCTGGAAGCGGCGCACCACCTCGCGTTTGCGCACAACGGCGCCGGAGCCGCGGTTTCGACGCTCACGGATATAGCGCAAGTCCTCTCTTCGACTGCTAACCCGGTACCTTCGTCCGCGGCCGCGACGAACGCGGCCGTGGTGCTCCACCTTCTCGCCGCACACGTGCACCGTCTCGTCGAAGGCATGCGATCGTCAATGTTCGCGCCGATGCCCGCCTCCGGGACCCTCGCGAGCCCCAGCAAGCGCGCCGCCGGCGACGCCGCCGCGACGCTCCGGTTAGGCAGATTGATGTGCCAAACTCTCGACGCCGTCACCGCGACGGTGAAACGAAACGGGTTCGCATGCAATGGGGTGCGTGCCTCAGGCGGGGCGCCGATGACCGTTGACACGGTGGTAGAGGCGCTTGGTGGCACGAACACCGCGCTCGCCGCGCTCGTGTCCGCCGGGAACTACTCCCCTCAAGGCGGCGGGGGTGCGGCCTCGGTGTCGTCTCGATTCGACGACGTCGCGCACACTGCGTACCAGAGCGCGGGGAGGCTCGGCGCCGCCGTCGACGCGCAGTCGACCAGCCTCGCATCGGGCGAGTTGGAAGTCATTCGATATCAGACAGCGCGGCTTCAGACGTATCGCACCTCGCTACGCGCCGTCGTCGCATTGCGCGGCGGCGAGCGCCTTACGGACGATGTGCCTGCCGGCGACGACCCGGAGAGCCGCGCTTCGAGCAAGTTTCGGCGAAAGTACGGCAAGTTGCACTGGGTGGACCTCGCCGCTGAGGAACCTTCTTCCGAAGAGAGCGAGAGTGATGCCTCGGAGGAAGACGACGACGAAGAGATGTTCTGCGTACGTCCGAATGGCGGCGAGGGCATCGCGGGATGGGGTCTCGTGGACGGCAGGCCGTTCCCGGAGGCGAAACCCGCGCCCATCAGGCGGCGCGGCGAGAAGAAAAAGGAGCGGCGCTCTTCCGATCGCGAGGACGGCGAGGACGGCGACGGGGAGATGAAAGCATCGCCGCGCGACTCCGCTGAAAAACCACGTAAACGTAAGGGGGACAAGCGAAAGTCGGAGGACCCGACGTCGGACGATGACGAGGAAGCAGACGGCTCGAACGCGTCGTTCGTATCGCTCCTGGAGAAGTTGCATCGCAAACACGGAGGGAAACTCCGAGTTCCAACTTTCTGCGGCCAGAAGCTCGACCTGCCGAAGCTCTTCGCCGAGGTTCAGTCGCGAGGGGGGTCGGAGTCGGTCACTGAATCTCGCAAGTGGAAACAGGTGGCCCTCGCGATGTGCAACAATCTGGAGGGGCAAACCGCGGCGTCGTACGCCATCAAATCCAAGTTCCTGAAGGTTTTCCAGGGACACGAAGCGCGCCTCGCCGCGCAGTTCTCAAAGATGACGAAGAAACACAAAGCCGGCGGCTCTGAGCAGGAAAACGAAACACCGTGACGAACGCGGCGTAGCGGCACTCATAGTCTATTGGTACGCGTACCGTATGATATCAACGTATTAATGTCATACACGCGTATGTCAATCATCACTCCCACGAAGCGACGACCAACACTGTCGGTGGGTGGATGCTAGAAGCTTTTGGCAGAGGGACGATCCGAGTCGTCGCGCCGGCGGCGGTGCAGGCGTCCAGAAAGGCGGCGCGACACCCGATCGCTCTTTCCTTTTCAGGCTCAGCAATGCACACCACCCCTTTGGTTTTGGCAACGAGGTCAGCACAGCACTTTGCGAGAAGTGCTGCCGTTGCAGGATCGTACAGACAGTCTGCCCCCAGGACGACGTCGATCTCCGCTGCGAGCGCCTGCGGCTTGGACCAGTCGAACAGACAACCAGCACACGCGCTGGCGCCACCGCGCTCGAGAGAGAGGTCCGAGACGGCGACGACGTTCATTCCAGACACAGCCGCTGAGCTCAGCGCGCAGTGGATCGCTAGGGGCTCCCTGTCGCTAAACACTACCGAATCCGCCCCGGCGCACTTCGCGGCCGCAATGCCGACGAGCCCCAGACCACTCCCTACTTCAAGGAGACGTTTCGATTTCAGATTCGGCACGTCGGTGTTAGATCCTTCGGCGATGGCCGTGGCGAAACTCATCGCCGTCTCCCAGTTCTTGGCCCACGATGGATCAGCCTCCATGTTGCCAGTCATCTCGTACCAGCTCCACAACTCATCCACGGACGGGGGTTTCACCATCCTGATTTCCTCGGTCATCGTTCCAAGCTTCAACGAGACCTCCACGAGAGGGGGCAGACTCTGGTCCCCGGGGGTCAATACAGCCATCACGGTTTCATCGCTTTCCTCTTCCGCGAAGATCGCACGCGTCGGCCGAACATTTCTCGACCGAGGGAGGCGTTCCTGTCGCTTGCCATTCAATCGCGATGGTACATGTATACTGCGCCACGTCGACGCCATCCTACACACGGTAGGTCGCTCGTCCGCGCAGGCGACTGTGAAAGCTGGTTTTGCTTTGGTCTTGGCATGTGATATTTTCCAAACTTGGGAGATCTGGAGAAAGAACGATCTCCGGGCGTCCGGAGGTTGACTGCTTCGTGCGATTGTTACGATTGCGCTCCGTTTCTCATTACACGCCTCCCCTACTTCTTATCCTCCTCCTCCGCCATGTACGCCGGATTCTTTTTGACTATGACCACGCCTTCCAGCATCGAGGTCACCGGGACGTACTCCTCCGTCGCCAACTCGGCCCGATCGCCCGACGCCAGCAGCACGGGGCTCGTGTGCTGGGCCATCCCAGTAATAGTCTTGGGCTTACCAGCCTGACCCACGACGTCAACAGCCTGCCCAACGCGCACCGAGACGGGAACCGGCTTACCCTCTTCGTCAACGGTCATCAGCATGCGCGGCTGCGCGGCGACGAACAGGTAGTACAGCATAAAGTGGTACTTGGCGAGGATGGTCTGCTTCATGTCCAGCATGCAGAACGCATTGATCACGAGGCCAGCGAGTGCAACGTTGGAGTGCAGCGACCGGTCGGAGTGCGACGGGGACAGCGTGAGCAGACCCTTTCCGAGGTGCACGAGTCCCTGCGCGATGCGCACGAGGAACATCAGAGAAGGGTCCTTGTAGTAGTAGCTCGACAGCTGACGAAGCTGCGTGGCGAGGCGAGCGTTGTTCGTGCCGGCGCCGACGATGCCGAGACAGAGGGTCGCCGCCTGCGCAACGTCCTCGTTGCTGTCGTGGCTGAGTCGTCCGAGCACATCCGTCACCTGGAGCTTGGGGTTCGAGATGTGCAACATCGCGAGGCCGATAGGGCATGCCTTGCGCACCGCAGCGTCACCGTACTGGATGAGGTGATCGTACGCGCGCACCGCCATATCCGACCCGAGCTCCTCTCCCGAGGCAATCAACGCCACGCCGAGAGCGGCGATGGATTGCGGGTCGGCGAGCCAATCCTTGGACTCCTCTTCACCCGATTCTCCCGCGGCGGCGCCTTCACCCTCCGCGGCGGTCTCTTCTCCTTCAAGATCGGGGTGCTCGCCGCATCTCGCCAGCATCGCCTGCACCTTGAGCACGTTGCCGCTGCCAGCATACGCGCACACCTCGAGGGTCACCTGAAGGAACTCGCTGACGCGGGGAGGCAGCGTCTTGGCAACCTCCAGCGTCGCCTCAACCTCTGCCTGTCGTTGCAGGAACAGCAAGCCGAGACCGAGGCAGAGAAACTTGGTGAACGGGTGCTCCAGGTCCTTTTCGGGGCGCAGCATCAGCGACTGCACGATCGCCTGCACGCACTCCTCGTGGCAGGTACCAACGAAGACCAGGCCGAGGGAAAGGGCGGCAAACGCCACGACGTCCATGGGAATGGACTCGTCCGTGATGATGGGGACGAGGAGCTCTTGCACCTCTTCTTTCTGGCAACCAGCGTACGCGAGACCAAGGCCCATGATAGCACCTATGCGCACCGAGGAGTCCTCCTTGCTCACGCTCTCATACAGTAGACCGTACGCCGGGTCGCAATCGTTGCGCACGTTCACGTTGATGAGGCCAACGGCAAGCAAACCTCCGGCAACAACCTGCTGCTCCATGCTGTACAGGTAGTTGTCGACACGAGGCAGACCGTCCTCGACGTCCCAAAGAAGAATCGAACCAAGACTCGCGGCTGCGGACATCTTTCCATGATCCTTATTCTTGAAGATCCAGCTCACGTTAGAGCCCGCGCCGGCGGACGCGTCACCCTCCGTACCCTCAGCACCCTCGGACGTCGTGAGAAGCTTGTCTTGACCGAATCCGGCATTGACAAACGCGTTGACAAACGTCGAAGCCAAGTTCGCACGAGCGCTGTCGACGGCAGCACCAGCGGGTGCGCGGCCTTCCATCAGGTGCGTCTTGTAGATATCTTCAGGAAGCTTAGCCTCCATCACGTCAAGATCGCGTGCGAGGGTCAGATAGTTCGCGCTCAGGTTGGAGTTGCTCATGATGGTCTGCAGCTCCTCAAGCTCATCTGCGTCCGTCACTTCGCAAGGACCCTCATCGAGCTTGAGAGGATGACCGTGTCTCGCGAGCATGTAGCACATCTGACGTCTCACGAGCTTATCCTCAGCGGCGTTGAAAGTCTCTTCCATCGTCTCCTGCATGCCAAGACGGCACGCCACGCGCATGGCTTCGGTGTACTTCTCCACCTTCATGAAAATGGCGTGCGCCACCTTGAGCACCTCCGCATCCTCGGGCTCGGGCAGATAGCTCGAGCAGCTGAAGAGGTACAGGCACGTGCGCGCGTGGTTAGCTTCAGTAACGTGACCGGCAAGAATGTCCAGTCTCTCGACCTCAATGAGCAGATCCACCGCTTCAGGTTCGGCGTTGTGCTTCATGTGGAAAGGGATGATCTCGTCCACGAGCCCCATCAGATCTGAGTTATCCACCTCCATGCCGTCGGGACCGGCTTCCTCCTGGCGACGATGATACTCCGTACCGATCTCAGAAGCGAGGTTGCGAACGTACTGCGGGAAGAAGAAGGGAAAGGGCGGTTAGCTCGGTGCGCCACATACCAGAAAACGTTTCGCGACATCTGGGCAAAGTCAAAGCGGCGCGCTAGATCTGGCTTCAAGGGAAGGATTCGGGTTCGCGTCATTGCTTACCTCGTGACCCCAGGTTCCGATATCCTCGCCGGAGCCCAACAGGCGGTATTTCAACGACTCAGGCATGACGTTTTCGACAGGAGCGTCGGTCATGGCCAGCAGAGAGATGATGTCCGCCAAAAGTTTCTTGTTCTCAGCAGGCTTTTTCATCTTGGCGAACGTGTCCTTGAGGGTTTGAAGATGCGGGCGAAGGAACTTGAGCGGCTTGGGGACGCTTGTCATGGAACTGTGGAGGACAGAAGAGGGCGGGGTTATGTCAGCATGGTTGCCCTCGCATGATTCGATCGACCGCGCGCACGCTCGAAGAGGAAATCCGTCCGCGAGCGTCAGATCGCGACACGCGTCCTTCGACGTTAGATCCGGGTTTCGTTAGGCACACTGACCTGGTGGCAGATTTGATCTCGCTCCTCATCGTCTCCATGGCCAGCTTAGCGACGCCGGCCTTGGAGTCCGAGCTCCGTGTGACCATGAGCTCAAGGTTCTCCTTCAACGCGAGATCCTCATCCGAAAGCTCGACCTCCTTCTTCTCCTCTTTCTTCTTGCCTTTAGTGTCTTCCTTCGACGGTTCGCCTTTCTTTCCGTCCTCCTTGGGGGAAGCTTTCTCAGCGGCCATGACGTGCGGCAGGTGGGCTCTTCCTGGCCTCGCCGCCTGTCGTCCGTCGCCGAAGCCTCGCCTCGATCAGTGAGAGGCGCTCGCCTCTGTTCCAACCGACGACCACGCGTCCGGGACGCGCTGACGTGTATGTGAAGACGCGATCGGGCGAGGTAACCTTGCGTCGTCTCAACGGGTTCGTTTCAAACGTCGGTTTCTGCAATATTTGCATGATAAAACAAACCGTGAATCGGGGTTTAAAATTTAGCTTCTTTTTGCACTCCCCATCGGCCTTAACCTGTGCTGGCACGAGAAAAACGTAACTTGTATTGACATCGGAACCGCCTCGCTATCTCTCCTTCATCGCCTTTTCCACGAGCTCGTCTATTTTCCTGAATTGCCAAGGCCATCTCACGTTATATAAGAACGGACGAAGGTCGAAGCGGTTGTCCTCGGGTGAGTAATTCTCGGCGTGATACGACGGCGTGAGCGTCGTCATCTTGTGCCGATTCGCCGAATAAAAGAAGAAGAAACGCTTCACCTTCACGGCGATCTCCGCCGGAGTTCCTCGATCTTTCCATTCGTGCAGAAGCCGCTTGAACATCTCCACGGGTCCGAGACGGGCGATTTTACGCAATCTGCCGTACACACCGAGCTCATCGTACGTCATGCCCATATCCTCCTCGTCAGTTTGCACGTAATCTTCGCGGATGGGCTCGAGCTCCGCGGTGGGCGGCGCCTCTTCGACAGACGCGAGAGAGGGAAACCCGAGGTGTTTCGCCCCCCAGCGCAGGAATGAACGTAGATCCGCTTTGCTGATACCTCCGATGGGGTTGATATCAGCGGAAGAGCAGTCGTACTTGGTCATGTACCCGCGCAGACCCTCGTCGACGTTCGCGCTCCCGAGCACGAGAAAGAAACCGTTTCTTCCGTTCACCCAAGGCATGAGCTGCGCTAGAACAAACGAAAGCACCATCCTGACGCGCGCTTGAATGTTCTGCAACGCGAGATTTTCCACGTTGCTGCCGCCATCCACCTTGAATTTCGGTGTTCTGCGCGTGATCGTCACGAAAAACGCGATAATCGCGGCGACCACCGCGTCAATTTTGACGTCAAGGTGCGAAGACCCTACCTCATCAGCCAAGGTTTTGGAGCGACCACGGGTCTCGTTGCTGCTGTTCTCCGAGCTGAGATACACTGTAGTAAGTACTCGCGCCGCGAGCTCTTTTGCCGATGGGACGGATGCGTTATCGTCCAACTGCGCTATTCGCTTGATGTCCGCAACCGCGCATGCGTCGCCGGCGGCGGCAGCCTTCGTCGCGAGCTGACACATCGAGCCCACAAGAGCAGCAGTGGAAGAGCTGTCCGCACCACCCGAGAGAGGTAACAAATATCCACTCGCACCAGATCGTCGGAGATAATCCCAAAGCCAACATGCGGGTCCCATTGCAATCTCCTCTTCGGGCGAGTGGTACCTCACCGGCATGGGTTTGGAAACCGCGGCTCCGAGCGCGTCGCCGACACACAACGAAAACGGCACCTCAATCATCGGTTGCTTTTCGCTTGCGGCTGCTTGCACGGACATGCTCTGAAACGCCCCTCTGAAACCCACGACAGTATCCAAGTCAACGACAGCGGTCACAACTTCAACTTCCTGCACAGCGAACTGTTCGCCCTGCGCGACGATTTCACCGTTCACGGCGATGCACGCGCACCCGTCGTAATACAGTCGACCGCCGTCGCATCCTCGCTGATTCGCATATAGATACACGCCACCGCCTTTTGCGGTCGCTGACTGGATGAGCTCAACGCGCTGATTGAGTTTTCGAAGCTGATGATGGCTCCCGCTTCCGTTGCTGATAACCTCGACGCCGCTCAGCGCGAGCTGAATGTGCGGCGCGTTCGGGGTAAACAACTCTTCGCAGGTCTCACTGCCGAGACTTCCATCCTTGAACTCCAGAGCGGCATCACCGAACGGCACGTGTGTCTGCTTTGTCACGTCGGAGACGAGCGACGGAAGCTTGAATTTTTCCACTTTCTTCGGGTGTTGCCACGCTGTGAACCAGCGCGTTTCCCTGTAGTTGCCATCATTCGCCAAACACAGTTTCGGTCGGATGAGAAGGATCTCGCGGTTCAGGACGAATATCCTGCAGTTGTACCGCACCCCACCGTGAATTACGGGCATGCCGACATCACACAAGATATCGTCGGTGTCGTCCCCGGCAAGGAGCTGCGCGAGGCACTCCCATGAGTGCTCAATCGTGTCGACCTCGAGGAAATGATCCTCACAACCGTATCCGGGAAGCTCCAACTCCGGACCGACACGATATCGAGCGCCCTTCGCCTTTGCTTGCCAAATCGACGCCTTGACTCGAGCAAGGTTCCCCTCAAAGTCCAGCGCCCACTGGTTGAGCGCACATGTCGCCAAGCACGTAACCCGCATGATGCGGCAGGCCGCGCCTCCGCTAATGCCGGAAATTGCGAGACGCTGTTTTATCACCACGAGACAGCTTAGACTGTGGCGCATTTTTCTGTAAATGTCTTCAGTCGCTCCACCGCGCTTACATGCGCCTTCCACGCCCCCCGAGCGTGTATTGACGCGGAACATCGTGTATATCACCTTCGAAGGTACGTAGATAGCTGTCACTGTGTTGTTTACAACGTCACGTCGCAGAATGGTTTCGGCTAGGTCTCCAGAGCAAAGAAAACGCAACCCCCATCACCTTCTCCTTCGGTGACAGCACAAGCTCTCCGGTATCCGCTTCATACTTCACGCCTCGGACGAGAGTCTTGCCAACGTAGTCGTCGCGGTTCGCCGCTTTTACAAAGTGCGACACAGTTCGTGGAACGTCGGTGAAGTTGAAAACGGCAACAGCTTCGTATTCCAAAGTCGAAGAAACGTTCTGTGCGGTGATGTTCTGCCCATACGTTTCAAACTCCAGGAACGCCTGCACGGTGGCGTTTAATAGCTCTCCTTGGGTTTCGGCCGACGCGGACACGTCACAGGTATACTGGAGGAAATAGGTACGGCGCGTTTAGCGTGGAGACGGAAAAGAGACGAGACAGGAGCACTTTGGAAGTCGGGGACGTACCGAGAGATTGCCCTGCGAGGGGGAGAAACGTCGTAAACCTGGGAACCGTGATGATGCCTTCAGAGCGTCATCGCCGAACATGGGAAGACTCACGAGGGTGTCCACCAGCTCCCATGACGGAGTGTCACACAGCGCTTCAACAAGTTCAAGTGTTTTTGTGTCAAGAGACACTACAAGTAGTGGCGCGAACAACAACGTGAAGGTGAGAGTAGCCTTCACACACAGTACCTTTCGTCCGAGTCTTCTTGATAGCAGCAGCATCTGTCGCTTATCGGCTCGACGAGCCGCCATCGTGTGCTGCGAGCTAAGGGAGTGAGTCCCCTCCAGCTCGTTTTTCATAGGACTTCTTCGGTCTCCCCGAGACTGCGAGACCTCGACGAGACAAAACTTTAACCTTCCTTTCCCCTGCAACGAGCCCCGAGGGTTTCACAACTCCCTGCGCTCCCGACCAGAAGCGAACTCCAGGTCGGTTGGAGCTATGCCGCATGAACTTCCAGCATTCCTGAAGGCCCGGCTGAAGGCCCGGGGCATCAAAGTCGACGATGAGGCGAACAACAGGGGTGGTTCGGCGGAGAATCCGAATGAAGACTCTTCTCTTCCTGCCGGGTGGACCGAGACCGTGGACGAGAAGTATGGACACGCGTACTATTACAACGCTAGCCTTGGGAAGAGTTCTTGGACTCGACCGACGAACGGAGACGCACACATAATTGGGGTGATGGTGGCTAATCCGGCGCCGAAGACACTTCCGCCGGGGTGGAAGTCGGCGATTGATCCGAAGACGAATCGGACATACTACTGCGATGCGTCCACGAAGGTGACGACATGGGAGCCCCCGTTGCCACTGCAGCAGAAGCAGCATATGAAGCGCACAGTCGTGATAGTTCCAGCTGATAACACCGTGTCTGCACGAGCAGCACCAGTAGCGCCAGTAGCGACTAACAGAAAAAGACAGCGTGCGGCACCACCAGGTATTGATCCCATGGACCCAGCGAGTTACAGCGACGCACCGGTGGGGGGCTGGGGCGCTGGCCTCGCTTCGCAAAAAGAGTCAGAGGGGGGATCGAGCGGGCGCCCGCTCCCGAGCCCGGGCGACGTGTTGCGCCAGAACGCGCAATCTCAGCAGCCAACCGAACCTTACGAATTACAAAAGAGTGGTCTGGGTGAAGCAGATTGAGTGCGATGGATAGCCATTTGCTCACAACGAGTGTTAGCTAGTCACCGTCGAGAAATAGGAAACCACTCGAGAAAAGGTCGTGTACGAGCGCCACACCGTCGTCGTCTATTTCGTGGCGATTCCCGACAGAAAGGCCTTGCCAATTCTCAGCCATAATCTCATCGTTGTTCGCGATGTGTCGAGCAAGCTGAATACTGCTGGCTGACTTCAGCTGCCACACCTCGCCGCCCGCGAAAAACAAGCATCCTTCAAGACTACCGTCAGCGACCTCGTGTATGAAAGCAAACTTGACGTGTGCGCGACGAATCAACGCACCCTCTTCCGCCCAAACATCTTGCAACTCGTCAGGAGAGAGTTTTTCCTCGGGTACAGCCTGCTCTCCGTCGAATCCCAAGTTACCAGTCACGTGGCAACCGAACCATCTCGCAATATCAGCCTCCGTTTTTGGCATCGAGTCACGGATGATGTCTCCCGCTCGCTTCACGGCAGCTTGCGATATTTGTCCAACTTCTGCTTGGGGCTCTAACCACGGATCACTCCAGCGCTCCGTCACTGCGTTCCGTGTATCCACTGCCGACTGCGCGTATGACAATATCAAGTCATCGTGTGTCGGCGCAAGAAACCCAACACTATACGTCACGCAGACTGCGTCGCAACCCTCGGCGATGCCGTGGTGTGCCACCCTCGGTGGTAAGTACAGCACGTCTCCTGGCTCCAGAAGGCTGCGAGCCTTTGGCTGAAAGTCCTTCAGCACTCGCACGTCGATGTTCTCAAAGAAAGACTCCTCCTTCTCAGGTGCGTACTCTGGATCATCCGATATGGACCACCGTTTCCGACCTTCGCCTTGCATCAGGAATACATCGAACTGGTCTGAGTGCGCTCCGACACCCCCACCCTCTCCTGACAGGCTGGCCTGCACGTCTGCCACGCGCCAACGCGGAAAATTGTCAAAGACGTTGAGGAGTTTCGTCGCCTCAGGGATGTGTTTCTCTAAGTCGTTTACCACGACACACCACGATCCGTCCGACGGAAGTGATTGGAGTTCTTCTTCCGTGAAAGGTCCAAGGTCAAGGGACCAGTCAGAAGGGCCATTAGATCCTTTCTTGAGGATGCGAGGCTGAAATTCGGACTCGCACGCCAAACCAGCCAGTTCGCTGGAGTCGATCGGCATGGACGCCTCCCCGGGCTCGAGAGCACCACGGATGACCACGGGTCGCTTCTGCCAGTACTCTTTCATGAAGTTGTCCCACTGTTCGCGGCTCAAGGGGAACGACGCATGTAGTTCTTCGATTTCCCCGACATCGTCAACGCTTTGTGCAGCCGCGCACCTCGAAGCATACCTGCCACGAGTGGCTTTCACAACCCCAAAACGCCCGCCGACCTTCTTTGAGCGCGTCGCTCCCGAGCTCGACAGGACCGGGTTTACATGCACCGCGCGGGCACTCATGCGTGCAAATGACGCTGGTCCTTGGTGACGCGTCGTTGTTCGCACGGACTCCTCTGCTGGTGCCGACACCGTGGCACCAACGCGCGCTGCGCTTTCTGCAGTGTAGGGATCGCTTTTGCACTTTATGGACGACTTGTTTTTTCGTGTTGAAGGTTTGCAGTACCCGCGAGGTGTGTATGTGGTTAGCAATCTTATGCTTTCTGCAAACTAAAGATGAACGAACAAAGCAAATGGTCCTAGCTATTCCGCGACTTCTTCTCCCTTGTCGGCGAGAGTCATCGCCCTATGTGCCGCCTGAGACGAAGTTGACTTCATAAGCTCCCTGATTACCATGGTCGCATATGAACTGGTCGGGAGAGCAAAACTCAGACGAAGTGCAAGAAACTTTCCATCCTTTTCTTCACCTGAGGCTTGCACTGAATCATCACCAGCCTCGACGCGCATCAGGTCAGTTGCTGTCAGATCAGTCTTGGGATCGGAATACCTCGCGAACGAGTATTCGATTTTATCAGGCTTAATCACGAGTTTCCTGTATGCACCAGGAAGGAACCCAAATGAATATTCCTTCACCGTGTGCGCGAAACCAGTGAGCTGCACCCCGTCTTTCTTGCAAATCTCTTCGTACAGCGATTTCAGACTCTCAGAGTATATTACCCTGCTCCCCGGCAGAGGCAAGACGACGTCCGTGATTTTGAATGCTCCAGATGCCGCCTCCTTCGCTGTCACTTCACGGACTCTCGAGAAAATGTCGCCGTCATCCTCTCCAGCATATTGCAACATGCTTTCGTCGACGATCAAGTCTCCAGCCACGGGGCGGCTCAAGCCGTGGCGCCTGACGCGCTCGCTCGCAGCCTTGTTCCACATGTAGCTCTGATACGCATGCACGTACATTTTACGCGTTGTGCGAGGAATACCGCTCAGTGGGTTGACTAGATCGTTCTTGCCGCATCGACCCAACGCTTCGAGGAGTCCTCTCTCAGCATTGCAATACCGCGGCATTCGCTTCAGAGCAGCAGCGGCGTCACCGGTTTCCTTGTAGATGGCGCGAGCAGCAGCGGCATCTTCGTTGTCCCCATCTCGCGGTCTGAGGATGAGATCGTGCACTTCCGCCCAAGCTCCACGCAATAAAGCCGCGCCAATTTCATGCGTGCCTATGGCATGCGTCCCAAACCTCTGTAAACCAAAGTAGTTTATGACGCCGCTCAACTTGAGCTCGTTCACTGCACGCGTGACAGTGTCTTCAGTTCCCCCTTCGACGCCGCGCAGGGTAAGCGTAAAAAGGTTACCTTTGAGATCACCAAGGCCAAGCTCGCGGTCAACGTATTTGAAGTTACCAACCTTCATTTGAAACAGCTTCAGCTTCGCCAATCGCGAGGCGCGTACCTTGTGTAGAGTCATTCGTTGACTGGTCACACCGCGTCTGTCCTTTGTTCCGGCAAAGCCAAAGTCCCTGGGTTTGGTGTGGAGGATGCGCGATATCACTCCCATCGCGTCTTGCGTCTCCTTGTTCTCCTTACACAGGGTAAACTCAAGGTATTGAGGCAAGTCCACGGGCCATCTTTTATGTCCCTTCCAGTTATCGTTTCCCCCATCGCCGCGCCCACGTTTCTTATCACCCCCGCCTTTGTTTCTCTTTGCGTGCTTGGGGTGCACCCTTATGCACAGATGTGGTTTCTTCGAGTCCTTCTTCGTCACAACGCTTCCTTCGCCTCCAGCGGCTGGCTCCACCGAGTCTGTGGTAAGTTGAAAATGCGAGTTAAAGAACACGTGCAAACTTGTTCGATACGCCTTATCGTTGCTCGATCCAAGAACAAGAGCTGAAGGTGCTTCGGATCCTTCTGGCGCTGGCGAGAGCACGCCCGGCTGCTCAAGAAACGTTTTCAGTCGGGCTGCCTCTTCCGCCCCGGCGAGCTTGGTGAACTCGATAACCGCAGCCTCTATCTTTTCGTTTAGCAGAGCGTTGGTCTCCGCTGAGACGATCTCAGGAGCTGGTGTAACATTGGGCGTTGGTGTAGGTTCACTAGAAACATTCCTCTGCTCGGGTTTATCACCCTCAGCCCTCTCGACAGCAGGCGAAGCAAACTTTTGTCGCTTTTGTTGCTCCATCTCGTCGATTTCGTCGTCGATAGACGCATCGAGGGTCGTAAGGTGCACCACCTGTCCATTCTGATCGATCTCATTCACCACAAAGTCGGTGTATCTCTCCTTGAGGATCGCCCGAAAGCCCTCCGCCGAGTTGGCATTACACTCTATGCCCACTGATGCTTCTTCCGCGGCCATCGTTGGCGGCGGCGGCGGTGGCGAAAGTGAGGAGGCGGTTCAGCAGCGCCCCGAGAATAATGGAAACGCGCTCGCCGAAAACCACAACTCGCCAAAATAAATAATCAAACTGCATGCCGAAAAAAACGCCTCTTCCCCTCCCGGATCTCGCGAAAGGGATCCGCGTCCTGTTGCGCGGATCATAGCGTCGCACGTTCTGCGTCGCGGATCAGCATGACGTCTGATGGAAGATTCTCGGGCGATGAAGAGTTCTGGTAAGCGCATCTTCGAGTGTTTTCTTCTACGTCCTCACGTTCTCTTCTGGATGGGAGAAGTGGGACAGTCTCGACGAGCGAACGTTTCTGTTTGAGATGACTGCAGCCCATCTAACGAGAGTTCTCTTCCTCCTAACACAGGATTATGAAGATGGGTTACGTCAAGACTCAGGCAGATAACGCACTGAAGTCTGGCAACTACAAGGACGCATACACCAAGTGCGTGATGACCCTTCTTGCCGGCTCTACTTTCCCGGCTTCCTTCCTTTGTCTGTCTCCGTTTAAGAAAAAACAAAAAAGTGCCGCGTGTCTGACTGACCTCTTCCGAGTGCATGCAGGTACTCTGACTGTTTAGACATCCTCCCACCAGGTCACAAAGAATCACTCGCGCTGTACACAAATCGATCGTTAGCATACGCCAAGGTGAGCGTTCTCCGAGTCATTCATGCTTTCGACGTAGGTTCGACAACAGGTCATCAACTGACGCGACACGATGATTGATATTGATGTCTTCTTTCGCAGGCAAACAAGTTTGCCGAGGCACTGCAAGATGCTGAGCGCGCTTGCGAGTTGAACGGTGGATGGGCGAAGGCTTGGTGGAGAAAAGCTACGGCCCTCCGAGGACTGCAGCACTATGGTCAGGCGCTCGACGCACTCAGCCAGTCATACAAACTGGTCGAGGACAAAGCGAAGGCGCACAACGAGTACCAACGTGCCGTTTCTGAGATAGCGAGTCGAATGACCCGAGAGCAGCTCGCAGATTTCGTCATCGCGATCCTCCACGACTACGAGGCGAAAGGTATCATAGCAAAGCCATCAAGACAAACCGTATCGCCGCAGGAAAAGCGAGAATCAATGTTTCTGCAGATAAAATCGTGGCAGAGCAGTACAAAAAAGACCAAAACTGACTACGAATCCTGCGTTGCAAGTTGGACCCTTGCTCCCATGAGCGCAACCATGGCATATGTGCAGGTGAGTAAATTCTTATCAATAAATTCAATGCGACTGCAACAGAGGAACTGACTTTACGATTCAATTACAGCGCGCATGCATGTACAAATTTGCATTATGTTTCAAACAGGTCGTCGCAGATACACGAGCAGCGCTGAGACTGATTTCCGATGATGCGAACAACAACGAGATCATGATTAAGACCGTCTTGAAAGCGCCCGGAACGTCGACACCATGGGAGTAAGTGATTTTTACGCCCCTCATGAATTCTCCAGCTAACATTTGACTAACACTTATTTATGTAGACGAAGGGAGTACCCTCTCGACGCTTGGGCGTGGTTCCTTCAAGGGGAGGGGTTTAAATCACAAGACAAGAGCGACGGGGGTGACATCGTTAAGGCGGCAAGCTGCTTCCAGATAGCGAAGAAACTGGTACGTCCCTGTGTTGAAATCGTTCATCTCATTCACGTGCTAACTGTGCATCGAATGGCTATCGCAGGACCCTGACAACGAAGACTACGCTACAGAGGTTGAGGAAGTCATCAAGAAGCTCACGCATGCGCAATCGAGTGCGGTCCTGAGCGTTATTAACGAGCAGCAACTTGCAGTTGAGCATGGACTTACGATTGACGCAGACAAAATTGCTGAGAACATTTTCTTTGTGAAGGGTTCACTGCGATATGACTGTGGTAAGCTCGGCTGTTTCGGTGCAGAAGCCCGACGATCTATGAAAGAAACATTCGCGCGAGGGTGCGACATCAGCTTCAAGGATGTACTCATCGAGCGCGTTTCACTCTGCTCCGAACGAAAGCTGAAGGTGAGTTCTTACTTGATTTCTCGTTTCATGAATTGCATTTATTGAATTTCTCTTGTGCGCGCAGATTGAATACAAGTTCCAAATTGAAAGCAGACAGCGCGGTGAGGTAAGTGCACATCGGTATACTTTTGAATTTTTCCTTTTCTCACCTTTGTGTTACGTTTGCAGGCCTGCGTATCTGTGTTGAAGAACATCGGCGATGAATTTACTTTCGTGAAAGCGCTGGGTCCATGCATTGCGCATGATTGTCTCGTGGAAGAGGTTCATCTCAATGACGCAAAGGCGAGTTTTCAGGAGCGCATGATCGCCGATGACACTTCCACTGCGCTCGTGGAGGTGTCCCGTCCGTCCTTAGCCATGGATTTGCCGTATCAGTCTTACTCTATCACTCGCGCCAATGGTGATCCTGTTGAGCGTGTTGACAAACACGCGTTTTGCATGGCTCGCGTGCACTATGACCGCTCTGAAATAGACCAGGACGTTTGGTTCTCTCCGTCACACGGTAAGTGTAGATGGCGTCAGAGTGCATCCGAAATCTGCGTTCTCGTCCTTGGCATTCAGCGTGGCACTTCCGGCTCTTCTCTCGACGTCGACATCTCAGCCACGCACATTTGCGTGCGTGACCGAAACGGTGACCGAGTGTACCTTTCTGGGGATCTGGATGATCGTGTAGTTCCCGATATGTGTGCTTGGGACATCGACGATGACGGTGTTGTCACCTTATTCTTGCACAAGACGAACTTAGCGCTTTATGCTTCTCCCCACGAACACTCGAGTTCGGAATGGAAGCGCTTATTTCGCGATGACGGTTATGAAATCAAGTTCGACGACACCTCGAAGGATTACTCTGACCTCCCCGCACCGATCATGAGAGAGCATCGTGTGAGTTCAGCTGAAGATCAACAACGTCGCCATCTGGAGTGGAAGGAAACGAAATGTCGAGACAGAGATTCCGAACAGGATGACCTCAGACGACGCAACCGTCAGACTCGTCTCGCCGTACTCCGCGGAAAACCTTTCAAGAGCTGGGTGCAGCTTGACCGAGAGAGCATCCCGTCGCAATGATAATTTTGTGTTTCGAAAAATTTAGATTCACTTTTTGAGATTTCCAAAATCGAAGCTACCGTACATACATACCTCTACAAACTACATCATCAGTTCACTAGACCCAATCTTCGCGAGGAACTCACTCTTCGCTGAGGAGGACCAACCAAATGCACCTGCGATCTGATTAACCAACGCTACTCTCTGTGCGTGGGAGTACTCAGCGTGTGTCATGCACCAGTACTCAAGTTGGTCCGCGGCGATATAAAACGCCTTCACGTACTCGAGCGCATACCCGAATTCGAGTTTTGAGCCCTTAGGAGCTAGGTGTCTGATGTTTCCATAAAGTACCTGCAAATCCAGAGCCATAAGTGCACGCCCCTCGGACGAACATTTTTTAACACGAGCGAAACCTGCTACTATCACAGACGCGGTCTGTGCAATCGCGTAGTTCCAAAGCATTATGAGCGCCTCTGCGGTGACATCTGCGATCGCGAGCTTCGCGCCGAACTGCGTGAGTTCTGTGGACAGATCGTTCACCCACTTGTTGTGCTCTGTGCTCACGGTGGACTTTGCGTACTTGCCCGTCTTGAGCGCATCACTCAGCTTTTCGCTATCGCCGATGACCTCAGGAACCCAAGACAGATCCAGAAGCAATCTGGCGACATGCCCGTAAACGTGCTCACGAACATCCTCCACGCTCACGATCGTCTGTCCAAAGAATCTCTCCAACTTGGAATCTTCACTAGAAGGCAAGGTCTGCTTGAGTCCCGCTTTCAGGCGCTTGAACTCTTCCGCGAGACAAGCGAGGGACTCGAGCGCAACAACTCGCTCACGCAAACCGTACAAATTCCCTGAGGAGTTCACCATTTTCGACGCACCCGAACCCATTCCACTGCTCTGGTTCATAATCGTGCTCAGCGACGTGCCATTCAGCAGACGAACCAACGTGTTCCGAAGTCTCGGCGTGATAAGGTCAGAGCGCGGATCCAGCGCTTCGTGTTGGCCAAACGCGGCAAATATGCGGACGAGTGTTGTCTCAAAAAGCGAGCACAAACCTTGAAAGATAACTGGCATGGAAGGAGTGAGCACCCGCATCAAGCGCAGGTACTCAGCAACGCCCTGGATCAGGTAAAGGGATGACGCCGTGAGTGTTGCGTTGCGAGCGTCAAGTCCCTTCGAATCACCTTGTCTGCTCGTGGCAGCGTCCGCAGCAGCGACAGCAGCACGCGCCTCGCGGCGGGCTTTCCGCATTTCGGGGCTGAGCGTTTCATCATCATCATCTTCTTCGTCAATAAATGCTGCCGACACAGCTGCATCCTCGTCGTCATCCTCCTCCACTGTCGTGATGGCCGCTTCAACAGTACCGTCCGACTCAGGTCGTTCTTCCTCTGCGTCAGCTGTCAAGGATCCCATACTCGCGCTTGTTCCTAAACTTTGCGCAAAGGGATTTCCCTTAGCTATCAGAACTTCGAACGCGCTTCCATCTGCAGCTGCACCGCCGAACGCAGCAACTCCGAAACCCGATGATACGTCCCGACCACCACGTGCTGCCGCTGCCCTTATGTCGCCGCGCGCCTGTTCAGCGGCTGCTTTCGGGAGCCGCGTCCACATCTCGCTCTCCAGCATCTCGCGCATCGCTTCAAGCCTCTGCAAGTGCAGCTGTTGAAAGTAGCGATCACCAGCACGTTCGAGATGGCCTCGCAATGTCAAAGCTTGTGTACCGCAAAACGCTTCCGCGGTCTCGATGAAAGTCTTAGCCCAATCCAAGACTGCTTTGAATTGTCCAGATGACGGAGCGGAGGATGCCTGCAGAAGAGCAGCAATGCGCGCCCCTGCCATATCCGCAATCGCGCGGCGGCTCCGCACAAGTGCTCCAATAACAGCTTTGTACACCTCCACACGCGCTTGATTTTCGCCTGCGTCGTCGCCTTTGTTCTCCATAGCTTCGATCTGTTCCTCGTGCCACCGAAGCATTCTATGATGGCTAGTGAGAAGTGCAAAGAGAACCTCTAAAGTCTTCTGGAAGCATGGAAAAAATTGCGTTGGTGAGAGCTGTTGGCAAAGCTCTTTATATGGCATCCGAGCCTTACGCGCCGCAGCGGCGTCGTCATTCTCGGTGACACCTGCACGCGTCATGGAGTGTAACCGAAGCATCCCTTCAGTTTGCCTTTCAACCGATCGCAGGAACAGCTCTTGCACTTTGTCGCCGAGAGGCTTGACCTCACTTCCAAATTGCATGTACGCGTCGAAAAGAGGGCTGTACTCCTCCGGCTTGAAATCTCCACACACCTTGAAGAGTACCGCTTCAACGCTGTTCATTAGATCCCACAATAACGCACGAAGGTCTTGACCCAGAGTCTCCGCGCATGTCAGTCCATCGAGCGATTTCAATATGTTCATCGCTTGCGCATACTCCACCACGGCGTCAACAAAGCACGATGCCTCGAGGCTTGAGCGTATTCGCGCCTCCAAACTTTGGCATTCTCGCACTCGGACGAGCATGTCGAGTGCGGCCATAAGGGACTTTTTCCGCGTGTGTGACTCTGCAACTCTCATCGCACGGCCCACGCTTTCTCGTGCAAAGGAGATGTTTCTCCGTCCATTGTTCACGATCACAAAGCTCTGCTCTAAACCATCAGTGAGCTCAGTGATGTTCCGCATGCCCTGCACGAAGTCCTCGTAGTGCTCGTTCACGTCTTTCGCAATTTTCGTCGACACGGCTTCCACCTGGTTTGACAAGCGCTCTTCTTGTTTATGAAGTACGTCCGTAGTAATATCTTGGTCTGCTTTCGATAAACCCTCCAAAACGTACCTTAAGGGATCGAAGTCTCCCTCGGGAAGAAAAAAGTCTTCGTGAAGGGTCTTGACGATTTCCTCCGCAGCGGTGGCACCCGCTCCCGCCCGCCGGCTCACCTTGGCGACGTCGTCGCGCGGACCGGCGTCTGTGGTTTCTCGTCTCGACGCATCAGAATCTTCGAGGTCGTCATCTACCAGCTCATATGGCTCAGATCCAATCTTCGCAAATGTTTCTCGCAATGCCTCAGCGTCCAAAGCTGCTCCTGAAAAGGCGCCAAGTCGCGCCGCCGTGCTGCTCCCGCCGACTGGGTTTACCGCTTGCGCAAAACTTTCGCGAGCCTTGTCGACGCCGGTGAACACCTCTACGTTCTCCCGGAGTTTCCTTCCTTTCTCAGACGCGTCGTTGAATCTCTGCTTCGCTTTATCCTTGAGCTCTGCCGCGCGCTCCGTCGCCTCGCTGAGCCTCTGCTTCGTCTTCTCTCTGAGTGCCTTGAACATCCTAAACCCGCCTTTTCAGCACGATCTCTGAAGAGAGTGGTAGAAGATCACCCCTTCGACGACGAAGCCTCTTCCAACCTGTTCAATATCTTCTCGGTGAAATCACGAAACGCAGGATCTTCGCACGCGGCGTCCAAAGCTTGCTCAGCACGTGCGGTACTGTCGATGCGGGCGACGGTGTTGACGAGCCTCTCGTCTTTCAGGCACTCTCGAATTTCTTCGCTCGTAGCGACCGCGACCAGGTGCTTACGACGGAGTCTCGCTCCGTCTTCGTCCTCTGTGTCCTCCTCGAACGAGCGCTTAGGTCGTGGAGCGGGTGCCTCGGTGTCCACCGACGGGTCTTCCGTCGAAGGCTTTTCTTCGGGCTCTGTCTTCGGCGCGCAAGAGTTCTCTGCAAGGGAGAGGGACGACGGATGGTTCAGTGGGTGCCCTAAAACTGAGAATTACGCAAGCAGAAGTGAGATCGGACACGCACCCTTGTGCTCCCGGCAACAGGCGACCGAACAGTAGGGCAAGCGGCACGCTGGGCACTTGTACTTGCTCCCCTTAGCTTTACACGTCACGCACTCCGTACGATCAGGAGCACCCATAGAAGGTGGTGTGCAACGCCCAATGAAATTTCTCTTCTTCGTCGCGTCGACTTTCTCTTCTTTTTGTCGAGTGTGAAGCTCGGCAAGTGTACCGGTACACAGGAACACAGACACGCGCACGTTTGATAAAGTTTTGGCAGAAAGGAAGCTCAAGGGATATCAAAATGAGTTTGCGTTGTTACTCCGACACGCGCGGCAGCTCGAGTGACACTCATCCGATGGTCGAGATAGCCCCCCACCCCGAAGACTCACAGACTGTTGTCAGTGACCTTTCCACAGATGCGTTGCGCCGAGAGGTGGCCCGCCTGAAATCGCTCCTCGAAGCGGACGACGACGACTCCAAAGTCATCTCATCCGCCGTTTCGCCTCCCACGGATGGAGCGGAGCCCGGCGAGGACAACGAGTTCCACGACCTCGCACACGGGAGCGATCACCAGTCAATGCCGATGCTTCCTCCTGATTACACTCCCGAAGTCACCTTGAAGTATACCAACGGTGACGAGTACAAGGGCGAGGCGGTGGAGCGCATCAGACACGGCCGAGGTCTTCATCAGTGCTCGAACGGTGACTTTTACGACGGCGGGTGGAAGGAAGATAAACGACACGGCGAGGGCACCATGACGTACACCAGCGGTTTGCGGTACGAAGGATCCTGGATCGAAGACAAGACCGAGGGGCGAGGCGTTTGCCGTTACCCCAACGGAGACATGTACGAAGGCGAGTGGCGGAACGACCACCGCTGGGGCTGGGGAACGCTTCGGTTCGCGAGCGGCGACGTGTACGAGGGCGAGTGGGTGGACGACTTCGTGGACGGCCGCGGGCGATACTCGTACGCAGACAAGAGCTTTTACCAAGGGACGTTCGATCGAGGCATGCGCGAGAAAGGCAAGTTCTCGTCCGGTGACGGCGGGATGGAGTACGACGGTCAGTGGAAGCAGGACCTCAGGCACGGCGTCGGGACGTTTCACTTGTCCGGCGCGTACAAGTACGACGGCGAGTGGAAAGACGACTCCCGGTACGGACGGGGGAAGTGCGTGTACGCGGATGGAACTTCCTACGAAGGCGAATGGAAGGAGGACTCGCGCCATGGCGAGGGCAAGTACGTTTCTATGGACGAGACGTACGAGGGCACCTGGAGTGGCAATCTCCGGCACGGCTCTGGGTCTGCGAAATACGCCGACGGTGGGCGTTACCAAGGCGAGTGGAGAAACGATTTGCCCGAGGGCGTCGGCAAGCGCTTGTACCCCGATGGCTCCGCTTACGAAGGACAGTGGGTGAAGGGGAAACGTCATGGGAAGGGGAAGATGACGAACGCAACCAGCCGCGAAGTGTACCAGGGTGACTGGGAAAACGATACGCGACACGGATACGGTGCCTGCTCGTATGCGGACGGCTCGGTGTTTCGCGGCGAGTGGGAAGAGGACTGCTGGTTGCAGAGCACGGCGGATCCAACCTTCACAAAAGTTTCGGGTCCGGGGCTGAGCCGCGGTGTCGCCGGCGAAGACACCGTGTTCACCATCGCGGCGCGCGACGAGGTGAAGAACAAACGCCTGAACGGAGGCGACGACTTCTACGTGCGTTTCGAGAACAACGAGACGGGGGACGTCGCTTTTGCTGACGTCGTCGACTGCGACGACGGGACGTACTCGGTGAAATTTCGAACCACCATCGCCGGGGCGTACACGTGCTCTGTTTTGATCGGCGGCGACGAACACGTCGCGGACTCGCCGTACCCGGTAAAGATTCTGCCAGCGCGGCCTTTTCCGAAACGCTGCGAAGTCGACGGTGACGGCGTGCGAAAGTCTAAGGTCGGCGACGACACCGTCTTTTGCGTGCGCGGCGTTGACAGGCACGGGAACGCCGCGCAGGGAACACTTTCGACGCATTTTCCCCTGGACGTTTCCATCGCCTCCGGCGACGCCGTCATCGACGACGTCGAGATCGCTGACGACGGCGATGGACAGTATCGCGTGTCATTCAAACCCTCGCGTAAAGGGTTTTATCGCGTCGAAATCACCTCTGGTGGAATGCCCATCGCCCAGAGCCCGTATTCTCTCCATGTGTACGAAGCTGACGTTTCAGGCGTGACCGCACGCGACGACGCCGTCGCGCCGCCCCCCGGAGACGTCGTCGCAGAGTGGGAAGACATCGCTCTGAAAGAGTACGCGTTCGACGGCGACGACGGCGGGTGGGCAAGCGACGAGTCGGACGAGGAGACGAACGACGAAAAGACACAGCGCGAGCACCCTGACGTACCTGTCATATCGAACCTCGAAGACTTGTACAAGATCCCCCGGCTGCAGCGAATCCAGCGGGAGCAAGAGCGCAAGAAGAAAAAGAAGAAGCTCGACGAGATGCGTAAACGTTTTCAGGCAGAAGACAAAGCTTCCAAGTTGGCGCTGCCGACGAGCGACGCAACGAAGGGCTCAATCGCTGATTTAGATTGAAATGGAAAGCATCACTCGTCTTCCTCCTCGTTGAAGGACAACAACGTTTTGTTCTTTACTTTCTTCCCCGCGCCCACGGCAGACTTCTTCCCGTCCTCGTCTCGTTTTCGTTTCGCGGCGAAAACAATCGTTCCCGACTTGATGCTCTGTTCCTCCTTCTCTGCTGCCTCCTTCAAGCTCGCCTTTATCTGGTCGTTGTCCTCATCCAACTTCAAAGCACGCTCGTAGCTCTCACGTGCATCCGTGTACCGCTTGAGTCCCATACTCGCAGCGCCAACCCGAATATGTCCCTTGACCCAATCTTTCGCGAGACGCACCGCGGATTCACCGTCTTCGAGCGCCGCTTCAAAGTCTTTTGTCGCCGCTTGCGCCGCCGACCTGTTCGAATAAAAAACCTTGTCATCAGGGTCAAGCTCGATGCATCGCGTGAAACTTCGAATTGCATCTTCGTATCGCTTCTCCGAAAATGCCCTGTTCCCTTTGCCCTTTTCGACCTTTGCCATCTCTTGTTTTCGCTCGCGCTCCTCGACGTCAGAGACAGCGCCGGGTTGTTGGTTGCTCCCAGGATTCGATCCGAGACCCTTACGCGCGTTGCCAGCAATGTCGTCCTCATCCCCGTACTTCGCGAGCTCATCAGAGTGACCGTAGTCCTCCCA
>JACLAB010007560.1_pt1 | contig 26660 bp, 28 predicted proteins | sample 8027921 | NCBI WGS metagenome assembly JACLAB01 (sample SAMN15725117, study PRJNA655200) | protist metagenome | isolation source: fluorescence activated cell sorting (FACS) single amplified genomes of... | place: USA: West Boothbay Harbor, Gulf of Maine | collected 2000-07-19
TAAGGCTTGGAACTTAGATTATAAATTTATAGGAAATATACATGATGAAATTCAAACAGAAGTTAAAGAAAGTGAAGCAGATGTTTTCGGACGCTTGGCAGTGTCTTGTATTGAAGCCGCGGGCATTTATTATAAACTTAATTGTCCCCTCGCAGGAGAGTACCAAGTCGGAGACAACTGGTCGGAAACGCATTAGGAATTGTAATCACTGTGGCGTAGTGTTAGTAGAGGGAGACAACTGGGCGAAGAGTACCGTGGCTAAGAAGAACTATATATGTAAGAAGTGTAACTCAGCCAATACCCAGAGAAACCTTAAGAAGCGTAAAGGGAGAAAGGCATGAAGCCATGTAAAGCAGATAGGAAGAAGTTTGACTTAGACTTACAGTACGGAGAGGTCAGGGAGGACAAGGTAGCGGAGATGCTACAGGACAAGAAGATTGAGGTTAAGTCAGAGAAGGACTTATGGCAGAAGACAGGTAACATTTGCATTGAGTATCAGTCATGGGGTAAGCCGTCAGGCATTGAGGCTACTGAGTCAGACTACTGGTTTCATAATCTCTGTATAGGTGACGATGAGTATTGTACCTTAGTGTTCAAAACACCTGTACTGAAGAAGATTGTTAATAAGTTAGATACGTTCAGGAGTGTATCAGGAGGAGACCATAACGCTAGTCGTATGCACTTGGTCAACCTACGTAAGTTATTCTCAAGCGATGTCATTAAGGCATTCAAGGATATAGACGATGAGTAAAACAATACATACATTAGTAGATGACATATATCGATTGATGGAGACAAAAGAGGCAGAGGAATCCGTAGACGTAGAGGCTGAGATTGAACTGTTCGGTGAGAACATGAAGACTCTAATGCGTACCGAGTTCGGACGTAAGCGTACAACGGATAGAAGAACATTGCGCCTGTCAAACATTGGTCGTGACGATAGGGTCTTATGGAATGTTGTTAATGGTACTGAGAAGGAAGAGATTAAACCTGCTACCTACATTAAGTTTATGTATGGTCACTTGATAGAAGAGATGTTATTGTTTATGACACGCATGGCAGGACATGAAGTATCAGATGAGCAACGTGTATGTGAAGTAGAAGGTATCAAGGGACACATGGACTGTAAGATTGACGGGCTTGTAGTGGACGTTAAGTCAGCTAGTTCCTTCGGGTTCAAGAAGTTCAAGGACGGTACACTGGCTATGGACGATGCCTTTGGTTATGTTGACCAGATTAAAGCATACGCCCATGTCTGTGGTGAAACTGAGTTCGGTTGGTTAGCTATGGACAAAGCCAATGGTCATCTCGCGGTACTTAAGTACGACCTAGAGGATACCCAAGCCCCTATACACGAACACATCAAGGGAGACATTAGGGAGCGTATAAAGCACGTTAAGGAGATGGTCAAGGGAGATGAGCCTACTGAGTTATGTACCAAGACAGTACCAGATGGTAAGTCGGGTAACATGAAGCTAGGCATTAAGTGTTCCTACTGTCAGTACAAGAAGCATTGCTATCCAGAACTGAGAGCCTTTGCCTATTCGTACGGTCCGAAGTTCCTAAGTGAAGTAGTCAACGAGCCTAGAGTACAGGAGATTAACCTTGAGCAAATATAAACCACGGAAGACTAGCGGTAAGTTTAGGTCAGCACTAGAGAAGGAGTTCTCAAAGGAGGTTAAACGTAAAGGCTTTGACTATGAACCATACGGTATGCCCTACACAGTGTTCAGAACCTATATGCCAGACTTTGTACATGAACCAAGTAAGACAGTAGTGGAAGTAAAAGGTTTCTTTCGTGTAGGTGACACCTTGAAATATAAGTCAATACGTGATACAATAATAGAAGATGGTTACGAATTAGTATTCTTACTGTCTAACGAACATAAGAAGGTACGGAAGGGCGGTAAGATTACAATGGGTCAATGGTGTGTTAAGGAAGGTATGAAGCACTACACACTCAGCACTGCTCAAGAACTTGTCAAATACGTAGAAGGGAAGATGAAGTAATGTCACATACATTAGAGGAACTCAAGGAAGCAGTAGCAAGGGACTACGATGCGGTGTTAGTAGTTGAGGCTTTGGACATCTCAGTTGAGGACTTGCTAGAGGCTTTTGAAGATAGATTAATTAGGAACAGAGACTTATTTACGGAGGACGATTATGAACATTGATGACGATATTAAAGAACGAGATATGTACGACAACAATCCTGATTCGCCTCATTATGGTGAGATAATAGGAATGGCTGATATTGTAGCTGAGATTGAAGCTGAGAAAAAGAAATACGAGAAGCTGAAAAGAAGAAAGCTATTAAGGAGTTTAAACAATGAGCATTAATGATGCAACACCTGCAGACTGGGATAGACTACGAGAGAAACACCCTGCATTGGTTAAGAAGTATGAAGACTTTGTGACCAAGAATGAAGATGTAGTCAACAGTCCTAGTCACTACAACTACGGTAAGGTTGAATGTATTGAAGCTATAGAAGAGTCAATGTCACCAGACTCATTCAAGGGTTATCTCAAAGGCAACACCATGAAGTACCTATGGCGTTATGAACGCAAAGGTAAGGGACTAGAGGACTTGAAGAAAGCACAATGGTACTTGAATAAACTTATAGAGGAGGTAGAGTAGTGAAGAAAGGACAGACCCACGGAGGTAAGGGTTCTAACCAACGCCCCACTAACTACCTTAAATACGCAGACAACTATGACGCTATCTTTAGCAAGAAGTCTAAGGATAAACCAAAGAAAAAGGAAGAGGATAAGAAATGAATCAGTATCAACAGTTTATACATAAGTCCCGCTATGCACGTTGGCTACCAGAGCAAGGCAGACGCGAGACATGGGCAGAAACAGTACAGCGTTACGTAGACTTCTGGGATGGTCGTGGTCAGATAAGCAAGGCTGAAGGTAAGAAAATGTATACTGCAATATATAATCTTGATGTAATGCCCAGTATGCGCTGTATGATGACAGCGGGTGAAGCGTTAGATAAGGACAACGTAGCAGGGTTTAACTGTAGTTATCTACACATTGACTCACCACGTAGCTTTGACGAACTTATGTACGTACTAATGTGTGGTACTGGAGTAGGCTTTAGTGTTGAACGTAACTTCATTACCAAGCTACCAGTCATCGCTGAGTCATTCCATGAGACTGACAGTACCATTGTAGTGGCTGACAGCAAGATTGGATGGGCTAGTGCATTCCGTGAGTTGATTGCCATGCTGTACGCAGGTAAGATACCTAAGTGGGACATGAGTAAGGTACGCCCATCAGGTGCTAGACTTAAGACCTTTGGTGGTCGTGCTAGTGGCGCAGAGCCTCTTGAGGATTTGTTTAACTTCTGCGTAGGTATATTCCAAAAGGCATCAGGACGTAAGCTAACGAGCATTGAGTGTCACGATGTTGTATGTAAGATTGCAGACATTGTAGTTGTCGGTGGTGTACGTAGGTCAGCGTTGATTAGCCTGTCAAACCTATCAGACCCACGTATGGCTAAGGCTAAGTCTGGTCAGTGGTGGATGGATGAAGGGCAACGTAGACTGGCTAACAACAGCGTAGCGTACACAGAGAAGCCAGACTTTGAGTCATTCCTTACTGAGATGCACACCATGTATGACAGTAAGGCAGGTGAACGTGGTATCTTTAGTCGTGTGGCGGCACAGAAGATAGCCGCTAAGAACGGACGTAGAGACCCTGAGCAGGACTTTGGAACTAACCCTTGCTCTGAGATTATCCTACGCAGTAATCAGTTCTGTAACCTATCTGAGGTCGTTATACGTGCAGACGATGACCTTGTTAGTCTTAAAAAGAAAGTTGAAGTAGCTTCCATCATCGGAACTCTACAGGCTACCTTGACTGACTTCCGTTACCTACGCAATGTATGGAAAAGAAACACAGAAGAAGAAGCACTATTAGGTGTCAGCTTAACTGGTATATGTGACCACTATCTACTAGGTAAAGATTCACCAGACCTAGATAAGTGGTTAGGGGAGATGAAGGATGTTGCAATTAAAACTAATAAAGAATGGGCTGACAAACTTGGCATTGCTCAGTCTGCGGCTATTACTTGTGTTAAGCCAAGCGGTACTGTGTCTCAGCTTGTTGATTCTGCTAGTGGCATACATCCCCGTTTTTCTAAACATTACATTCGTAGAGTACGTTCAGACAAGAAAGACCCGCTTGCTCAGTACATGACAGCCGCAGGTTTCCCTGTGGAAGATGACGTAATGAGTAAGTCTTCTCTGGTCTTTGGCTTTCCAATCAAGTCACCTGAGAGTAGTACCACAGTAAAGCAGGTGGGTGCTATGGAACAGCTAAGAGTTTGGAAGAAGTACCAAGACCATTGGTGTGAACATAAGCCAAGTATCACTGTTTATTATACAGATAGTGAGTTCCTGCAAATAGCACAGTGGATATGGGATAACTTTGATTCCGTCAGTGGTATTAGTTTGTTGCCAGTTAGTGACCATGTGTATCAGCAAGCCCCCTATGAGGACATAACCGCTGAGAAGTATGAGGAGTTACTAGCGGCTATGCCAGTTGATATTAAATGGGAAGACCTAGAACACTTTGAGAAGGAAGACAACACTACAGGTTCTCAGGAACTAGCGTGTGTCGGAGGAGCGTGTGAGATAGCATAGGTAAAACTAAGGGGGCGCAATGCCCCCTTTTGTTATCTAAATTGATTGCGTATTTCCGCTTGTTCCTCATCACTCAAAGCATCCATAACGTCACTTACAATAAGTAAAGCCGCCTTCTCTTTTGCATCGTCTGACTTAAACTTAGCTTTGTTAAATGCTAATAGACGATTAACAGCTTTAGGATTAAAAGACGCTTTAGCCATAAACATAGGAGTACCTATTACAGCTAAGGCGGTCGCTATTGCTACAGGTCCAGTAGTAAAAACCCCTGCCGCGCCTAGCGCACCCGTTTGTAAAACTGAAGTTAAACTTTGATACTCTTTGTTTCTTAAGAATAGAGTACCTAAGTTACCCTCAGGCTTCTTACTAGCCTCAGCCATTACATTAAATAACTGTCTTACTCTACCATAGTCCTCACCCATGATTGCTTTTAGTCTGGACTGTTCTTTAGGCTTAGAGAATCTAGCGGCTAAGTCTGCATACTTACTAATGTCAAAATCAGCAGAGTTTATGTCAGGAACTAAGTTCTTTATAAACGACTGTCTTATAGCTTGTTTAGCTTCCTTAGCCGTTGCGTAAGGTATTTCAGCAGGTAGTTCTTTAGTCTTAGCCAGTTGTTTATAAGCATTGTCCACACTTTTAAACATACTACTTATTTTACTCACGTTTGTCTGTGTAGTGAGAAGATTACCCAAGACATCGTAGTTACCTTTCTCTGCGTTTTTAATTACATTCTTGTTTATCTCAGGAAGCAAACCTTTCATGCCCTCAGAGTAATCTTTCTTAAGTAAAGCATACTTTTCAGCCGCTTTAGCGTCAGCTTGGCTTAGGCTTTTCAGTATACCTTGTTTAACCATACTCTGAAGCTCGCCTAGCTCATTATGAACAGTAGCGTTGTAGTTTTTAGAGTTAATATCGCCAAACTCTTTCATACGTTGTGTCATCATTTTATCAACGTCTAGTAACGCCTTTGCTGACATATTCCCATACTCAAAGACACCGCCTAACTGCTCATTAATAAAAGAAGTTGTATCTTTATGTAAAGTAGATTCTTTTTTAGACACGGGTTTCATTACAATTTTACCTGTAGCCTCATCTACAGACTCAACAACATCTTCAATTAATACTTTATTTTGATTTTGAAATTTTAGTAATTGTTGTTTGATACTTCCTGTGTTTACCTTCTTGTTGGCTATGTCTTTACCTAGCTGTTCTAAACCATCACCATACGCATCACTAAGAGCCATACGACCCGCTGTAACAACGTCTAAGACAGCCGAACCTAATTCCTTAGGGGAAGCACCAGTTCGTATCACAGAACTCGCTGTAACGTCATTGAGAGCCGCCTGAGTTGCTTTATTTACTTTGTCAGCATTCCCTATGGCTATCTTACCTGAACCTAGACCTGCTTCACCTAGCTTCTCAGCGAATACCTCTAAAGAACTAGCTTGTCCTGTTTGAAAACGTGACAAACTCCCTCCACCTTCCTCAAGTATTTTCTGTGTAGCCTTTAAAGACTCAGGAGAACCTGCTTCAAATCCTTGCTTAGGTATAGCTGTTATCTGTTCAGCAATCTCTTTCGGTGTAAATCCTAGTGCTTTCTTCGCGGCAACAAAGGCAGGTTTAGCCACTTTCCATGCACCTAATGTCGCTATGTCAAAACCTATGGACATCAGTGACTTGTCCACCGCAGACTCAAAGTCTAGTTCTTCTTTATCAGTTATTACGTCAGAGGCTAAACTACCACCAAACGTACCGAATGCTCCTCCTGCAACACCGCCTACAGTCGCACCCATAGGACCTAAACGACCACCTACCTTTGCTCCTTGTAACGCTCCTGCAAGACCTAGAGGTAAGTCCATGTTAGATTTTACATAGTTATATATGTCTTTGTATAAAGGCGAGTCCTCTTGCTCTACAGTAGGGGTAGGTTCTTGTGTTTTAAATTCATCTGCACTAATTAGACCAGTTCTAATTGCTTTATCTTTTATTTCTTCTTTAGAAACACCAACAGGTGCGTCAATCTCTTGACCATTAGGCAGTATTACTATTTGTCTTTGAGTCATTGTTATAAATCCTCGAAACGAACTTTAGCTTTTTGTCCTTCTTCTTTAGTAACAACAGGGAACATTTGTTTGAGAGTAGTTTCAAAGTCATCAGCACTATCTGCTCTTAAATATAAAGAACCTTTCATTATACCATCGTCTACTTCTTTCAGTAACTGCTCTAGTATTCCCAAGTTAGCTACGTTTCCTTTTTCTAAACCTGCGTATATTTTAGCAACTCTTTGAGTTTCTGAGTCGGAAATAATACCGCCAAAGAAAGGTTTAAGAGAAGACATCATTTCCCTTCCTAATATAATCTCTAACTGAGCTTTATCTGCTGATTTAACACCAAAGAAGTTTTCTAAACCAGTAGCCGCTACATTGATAGGACCACCAGTATCTACAGTATTCTTTAGCAAAGTAACTGCTTTTTCTAAATTTTGTCTTGACGCATTTGCCGTGGGTAAAGCACTTATAGCTGTAGCCCTGTTCTCTTGAAAACCTTTTTCTCTTTCTGTCAAACCCGCTTTCTCTACGTCTCTTTCCAAGTCTTCTACAGCGGTTAAACCAAACTCTCCACCAGTAATCTGAACTTTACCTACGGGTTGTTGACTCTTAGTTGCGCCTATAGGTGAGTAAGAAACATCGGTTTTTCCTGTGTTAGGATTAAAAACACTAGTAGCTGTAAAGTTGTCTCCGTTTGTATCCTGAACAGTAAATGTAGTTCCTTTCTGAGCATTAGCATCTTGCTTATCCTTCAGGAAATCATTTAAGTTCTCAGGAGTAACAATACCCTGTGCCGCTAGTTTATCTAAACCAGAGTCAGGATATTTATTTTCTAAGAACGTAGAAAAGGCTGTCATTCTACTTTGTTCTTTAGCCTTATCTGCTTGCATCTTACCTAGAACTGCATCCTGTTGTCTTTCCTGACCAGTCCTTCTGTCCCCTCCGAACATACCACGAACACCACGACCCATTTGCTCTATACCGCCCATGACAGCGTTTGCTCTCATTTGCTGAGGAGTCATACCAACTCTAGGGTCAATACCTCCGCTAGGGATACCTGTTAATAATCCTGCTATATCTCTTCTATTAGCCATTAGTATTTATCCTCTTAATCGTCTTTATTCTGGTTATATAAATACATTAACCAGTCTTCTGTTTTAAAGTCTTCAAAATTAGGCATACCGTCATCACCACTACTGCCTCCTATTAAGTTACTAGCATTCTGTAGTAGTCCTTGTTGCATAGCTAAATCATAACCAGAGGCTTCAGACATACCTTGTATTAGTGCCTCAATACCTCCAAGACCTGCTTGACCATAGAACTCAGCACCCGAACGTCTACCAATGTCAGCTATCTTAGCAATATCAGAACCATAACCTAACGCACCTAACGCTTGCTCTTGTGGAGTATAACCTAGACCCATCATTCCTTGAGCCATAGCTAAGTCTTGAGTACGTGGCATATAGCTAGAACCAAGTAAACCAGTTGCTCTTGCAAAGTCTGCTTGCTCCTGAGTCATACCTGCACCGAACAATGCACCTGCTCTACTTAGGTCAGCTTGTTCTCTGCTCAATCCACTACTTAACAAAGCACCTGCTCTAGATAACTCGGCTTGGTCTTGTGACATACCTGCGCCAAACTGTGCGCCAGTTCTAGCTAAGTCAGCCTGTTCTCTTGACAACCCTGCTGAAAGCATACCGCTTGCTCTAGCTAAATCAGCTTGTTCTTCAGACAAACCTGCTCCAAACATTGCTTGTGTTCGCGCTAAGTCTGCTTGTTGTTCCTGTAGACCTGCTCCAAATCTAGCCCCTGCTCTACTCAAATCAGCCTGTTCTTGACTTAAACCACCCGATAGCTGTGCTTGCGCTCTGGCTAACTCACGTTGCTCTGGAGTGTAACCTGCACCTAGTAATCCTGTAGCTTCAGCTAAGTCCTGCGCTCGTAGACCTGATGCTTGTCCTAACAAACCAAGACCTTGACCGTAGGCTTGTTGTTGCTCTTGCATAGCCTGTTGTCTAGCCGATAGGTTTGCTCTTGACATAGCCTCTTGTCTAGCAGTCTCTTGCGCTAATAATTCAGGAGAAGAACCACCGTATGCTGATGAACTTAAACCTAAGCGTCCCTGAGCCAACATACGCTCTTCTAAGGCTAAACGCTGACGTTCTTCCTCTGGTTGCTGTGTTGCTCTTATTTGCCCGTAGAGGTCAGCCTGTGCCTGACTAGGGTCTGCCATTGCACGACCAAAGGCTGTATCAGCTTGTGCTAATAATGCTTGTTGTCTTGGGTCAGCACCTATGTTAGCAAAACCTGCTCTAGCTTGTGCTAGTATCTCTGCTTGCATAGGGTCTCCACCTACGCCACCTAACCCTGCAATACCTGTGCCTGTTAGACCACTTTGAGCAAGTTGACTATAATCTGTAATGCCTTGCTGTGTTAAAGTACTAGGACCTAAGCCACCGAAAGACTCAGCACCTGCTTGTCTTAAACCACTTGGACCTAGTTGACCATAAGCTGAAATACCTTGTTGTGCTAAAGCACTAGGACCTAAGCCACCGTAGGCTGTTGCTCCTTGAGTAGTCAATGCGCTAGGTTGAAAATCTGAGTATAGACCCGAACCTAGCTGAGTCAAAAGGTCAGTACTTAAGCCTTGATAAGCTGTAGTACCTAAACCAGTTAAAGCACTCGGTCCTAAGCCTTGAAATGCCTGTTGAGCGCGATTAGACAAAAGTGTAGACATAGGGTCTTGACCAATACCAGTCATAAACCCTTGTGCTGATGCTAATCCACTAGTTTGTAAAGCCTGTTGCTCAGGAGATAAACCTAAAGTATAACCACCTTCAGGTGTCGTAGTAGCCGTACCTAGTCCCGTAGTAACAGTAAAAGGTTTAAACTCAGTCATTCCCGCTACGTCTGAAGCAAGTCCTTGTGCTTGCTCAAAACCTCGTTGACCTATTTCAGTAGCCCTTTCTGCACCTTCTTTACCTAAGTAGTAACCACCCGCTAAATCAAACAGGTTTTGACCGTACTGTCTCCAGTTAGTGCCTTCTTGTTCGTTTCCGTTACTCATTATGCGTTCTCCTAAGCAAATACAGCAGAACAAACCGCCTGTACATTCGCAGGTTCAGAACTGAAGTCATCACCTGATTGGATTACATGACGATGGTAACTACTTGAGATTACCTCGCCATCTTCTAATACTTTAGTAGCTGTGCGTACTTGTACTACTGTACCTTCCGCTGTAGTTACTACTTCAATTTTGTCTGCTGATACTTCTTTTGTTAAACTCATTTTATTTTCCTCTTGTTTTAGTCCGTACCTAGAATCCACTAGGTATAATTAAGATGTTGTTGCATATGTAAAATTTAACATTAATTGACTGCTTGAGTTTGTAGCTTCACTAGCAGGTATTAACGTGGTTGAACTGCCTTTTGTTAAATAAATTTTGTCCGAACCGCTTTCAGTGTAACCGCTGACTGAAACAGATGCTTCATCCGTACTAAACATATTACAATATCCAATAACTGATATGTGATAGCCGTTGGAGTTAAACGGAAGTCCTGAAAGTCTTACTGCTCCTGAAAGTCCAGTCACATCGTAAGAGTTTATATAACACATTACCTGTACCAGACCGCCAACTTTTGTATACTTTGCGTTTACGATAGTGCCTGAGCCAGTCCCACCTGTGCTACCATATATAACAGGTGTCCAAGTGCCTTCCTCATAGTCATCTAAAGTATTGCTTGCGTTATAAGTTCCTGCCGTAGTGCCTAAAGTAATACCTTCAGGAATAATGACATGACCTGCTGAGTCTATACGCATACGTTCAGTGCCAGTACGAGTGCCTGTTGCGCTAGATGTGTATAAACGTACTTGTGTCGCAGAGTCAACTTCGCCTATACCACCGCCAATAGCAACTAGGTTTGTACCGCTAATCCCTTGCGTAGCTATTGCGGCAAAACCTTCAGTATCGGTTGTTGAGTTATATGATTGAGAAGTAATTACACCGTATTTATTAGTAGCGTTTGTAGCACTACCAAGCATTATGTTACCGCCAGAAGCGTTACCATTACGACCTATAGTTAAATCGCCCACAGGACTAGTAGTACCTATACCTACGTTTGTGCCAAAGTAACCTGTGCCAGATAGGTGTAGGTCTTTGAAGCGTGCGCCCGCTAGACCTAAAGATGTTGTAGCATCAGAGTCACCGCCAGTTGCGTCACAAGGAACAATAGAGTTAGCACCATCGCTTATATGTATGCCTCTTGCGCCTGTGCCTAAATACATATCACCACCAACAGTACCAATAGACCCTACATTTGTGCCGTCTTTGCGGAAACTTAATATCTCGCCATCGCTAGATAGCCTATTAAAATATCCAACTGTACCGCCATCTCTTGAGCCTTCATACCACCCACCATTGTTTAGTACGATTCCAGTTTCAGTAGTTGCCTCAGCAATAGCAGTAGAAGTAGTACCCACCAATACGTTGCCTGATGAGTCTATGCGCATCGACTCGTTTAAAGTGCCACCATTATATCGGTTAAACTGTAATGCGTTTGTATTAACAGGAATTGAAATAGTTGCCGCACCTACGCCTGACTGGTTAAATTCTAACGAAGGAGCATAACCACTAGCGTTTTCAACCTTTAGTGTTGTTGCGCTAGATTTGCTATTTGTTCCAACAGTCACATCGCCTGATGAGTCGATAGCCATGCGATAAGTAGTATTAGTATCATCATAGATACTAAACTTACCGTTGTTGTTAATAATTGAATAGTCTGAGTTCTGACCACTATCTGTAAAATACAAGCGCGGGAAATCAGATTCAATGCGCACATCACCATCTTTAACGTGTAGCTTTTTATCAGGGCTAGTAGTACCTATACCTACGTTGCCTGATGCGTCAATACGCATACGTTCTGTGTCGCTAGTAGCAAAAGCTAAAGTAGAATCAGAAGCTATTGCGCTAACTGAACCGCTTGCACCAGTATATAAAGAATAAGCGTTACCAATTTCTAGCTTTTGTGAGTTTGCTGTATTAGTCTGTACTATATGTGCTACATCAGCCGAACCATGTATTGCTAAACGGCTTGCGGGACTAGTAGTGCCTATACCTACGTTGCCCTCCTGTAGTACAGAAACTAACTTAGCATCTGCGCTATTCCAAATTCCAAATGCACCTGTTGAATCAGCCCCAATAGTGCCATGTCCCACAGAGCTTCCTGTACGACCAAATGTAATTTGCTGAGAGTTATTAGCCGCGCTAACAGATAATGCTTGTGCAGGACTACTAGTACCTATACCTACCTTAGCCTCAGACACATCAACGAACAGTGTGTTGGTATTAACAGCTACGTCAGCACTAAAGTTTACCACACCAGTAAATGTGTCACCCGCTGTGTCAGCCTTAGTCGCTATCGCTGTTTGTATGCTTGTAAATTCAGTTGTAAACTCAGAGCCTCTGACTACCTTAGAGTCATTACTAGAAGGAAGACTATCTTTTGCTCCGAAGTCAGTTGTTATTGTATAATTACTCATTAAATTAATCTCCCCAGAAGAGCGTGTACGTCTATTTGTTGTATTGAATAAGGTGCGCCATTAATAGTTGACTCAATGCCTATGGTTACTACAGTACCACTACCGCTTGTATTAACCGAAGGACGCTGTATGTCTATGCCTGTTGTGTAAAAAGATTCTTGGTAAGCAGGTTCCGCTACTGTAAGGTCATCCTTCCTACCAAACATTGCTGTACCGTACTCAGATACAGACGTATCCGATAGTTCAGTATTAAAAGATTTCTTAATGAACCCACCACCGTAGTCATATCCCCAAGCTAGTGTAGTGTTGGAGGCTACGTTACCAATAACTGTAATGTTAAACTTCTTAAGAAACTTAAGGTTAGTGGAGTTACCAAAGTTTAGTGGATTACTGTAGTAAGTCATAAGGTAAGAACTACCGTTGTCCTTATGTCCTTCATACTTAAATATACCGTCTGCTCTACCAAAGTAAACACTACCGTCCTGTAGTAAAGCCATGCTACGTGGGTTAATACTAGACCATGTAGTTACTCTGTTAGCACCATCGGGTAAAGGACCACGCATATCAAAGCAGTATATAGTCTGACTGTCCTGTAGAGACAATAAGTAGAATGCTTCATCTGCACTATAGATAGACTTAATAGGATGAGTCTGTACTCTAACCAATGCAGTTAATTCATTACGGACATTGTTACTAATGTCACGCATAGGCATTGACTTCTCTTGTATAGTACGACCAAAGCTACGTACACCGTCTTCAGACAGGAATATAATGTCAGTACCCGTGTGTTGTACGGAATCTCTAGCAATACAACCTACGCCTTCTACAGTGTCGTGTAGTTTAAAATCAGTAGTTGTAGTGTTGTTAGCACCAGAGTAAATAATAATTGAACGCTTACAGAATATAACCAAGAAGTTATTAAACACAGATAAAGCGACAACTTCATCACTGCTGTTAGGAAATACATTGGTAAGGTCTAGTGAACCTGATGCACCACCGTGCCAGTTAGTACCGACAAGTGTGTCAGACCAATAAACAGTGTGTTTGTTACCAGTTACATCAGCCGCCCATAGTTTACCAAACCCACCTATAACTTCATTAGCTTCAGGAGCATAGTGTGAGCCATCCACTACTTCCACAAGAGTAGTGCTACCTGCTGTACTTTTTAATGCCTTATGACCACGTTGGAAGAAATAAACGTCATTGTTAAATGTAACCATTTTCCAGTTATTAGCTGATATAGTATAGCCCGAAGGAAGCGTTACAGGTGTTATTGTTGTAGTGCCTGTGAATATTTTATTGTTACCCGCAGAGAATACTATTTTAGTACCGTCTCGTTTAACGTACTCATGTACAGCCTCTATGCCTCTACTAGAGCCTAACTGTGTGGCTGTACTAGAATGAGTAGATACTTCTGTATAGCCTTTACGTGCGCCTATACGTCCATATTCGTCAATGATACAGTTACTAGCGGTAGCCGCAAAAGACTGGTCAAGAGACAGAGGTGAATCCTGACTGTTAATCCCCGCAAATCCTGGGGCTTGTACTGTAATGTTCTGTAATTGTTGTGCCATTATTCGTATGTCCAAACAGTTTCAGAAGGGAACCTAGAGGCATCAAAGGCTACTGCATCTGCCAATGTAGTGTCCGCTAGGGCAAATAGTTCCTGCGAAGAAGTACCACCTGTTTCTCCACGTTCACGGGAAGCTAAGGCTATTGCATAGTTAATGACAGGCTGTGAGGGTACATACAGCTTATCAGCATCAAGAGTAAACGGGTCTGCTCTATCTACAATGTTAAAGCGTAGTGTATATGCTTTGTCAGGCTTAGGGTACAAATCTACCAAAGCATTACCACTAGCATCTACACCATTCCAAGAGTAGTACAAAGGTGAACCAGTTGCAGGAGTCTGTGTCAAATAAGATTTGTTCATTAAAGAAGAACTAATAGGACGCATGAAGTAGTTAGACGTATCATTAATAACATCTAGTATCTTAAATGAGTTATTAGTGCCTGTGATGCTGTAACTAAATACATCGTTAGTTGTTGTCACTGTTACTGTTTTACGTAGTGCTGACCAATCCCATGCGTCTTCAACAATACGTCTACCATCGTTGACAAACTCTCCTATAAGTTTTACATAGGAGTCTGTAGCATTTTCTACAGAAGATGTTTCTTCCTCTCGCATTCTACGCAGTACACTGTTTACTAATTGTAAGTAAGTCATTATCCATACCTTCTTAGGTTCATCAAGGGACTAAGCATTTCCTGTGTAGACTTAATCTCTGTGTCAAATTTAAATAGTTCTTTGTCGAATAAACCTTCGACTTGTGTTGGTTGTTGTGGTGTTGGCATTAGTCCTGCTAGTAGCTTAGGGTCAAACGATAGTTCAGGTACGTCTATATCTATACTTGGTAAGTCTATATCTATTTTAGGGAACTCAAAGTCTGGTCCTTCTGGCAACTCTATATCTTTTAATGCTTGTAACGCAGGGTCTACATATTCTTCACCTAAATAATCAAGAGCATCATCAACGGTATCTACTACAAACTCACCTGCGTCTTTACCTTTGTCAATAAGGTCTTGACCTAAGTCTTTAGCTTTTGCTAATGCAGGGTCTACAGCTTCCTCACCGAATTTATCAACGACATTATCAACAGTGTCTACAATTCCTTCACCTATGTCTTTACCTTTGTCAATAATGTCTTGACCTATTTCTTTGCCTTGTTGTAAAGCAGGGTCTACGTACTCTTCGCCTAAATAATCAAGAGCCTCGTCAGCTTTATCAACAACAGCTTCAGCTATTTTCTTACCTTCTTGCAACGCAGGGTCTACAACTTCTTTACCGAAAGTGTCAATTAAATCGTCAGTAGTGTCTACAACGGCTTCACCTATGTCCTTACCTAAATCAATAACGCCTTGACCTGCTTCTCCAACTATATCTGCTCCTGATTCTATCGCACCGCCTAGTGCCTTACCGCCCGCTTCTATTGCGCCTACTAATGCGGTATCTCCTATGTAATCAAAAGTGTCATCAAGTAAATCTACTGCGCCTCCTAACACACCTCCTGCGGCATCTCCTATTACTCCCGCTAAGTTTTCTGTAACGGCTCCACCAAACTCTTTAAGCAAAGACTCAGTACCACTTTTTCCTTTTATCATGTCTGTTTGTACTTCGTTTAAAGAATCACTAAACGTGTTAGGGTCTATACCAAATAAATCAGCGTCAATACCTAACTTACCTAGACCAGTTTCTAAAAAGTCAGGAGCAACCGACCCTATTATAGCACCTTCTAGTATATCACCTATATCACCACCACGACCTGCCGCTAGTAAATCAGAAGTACCTGTACCTGCCGCTATTATATCAACCATCCAATGGTCTAATATACTGCTTTTTTCAGGTCTGTAGAATACTTGACTATATGAACCTAATTCTGCATCAGGGGTAGACTGATAGCTTTGCATTCTTTTTAACTCTGAATCCCAGTCAATATGTGCCGCTGTGCCTGTATTTAAATAAACACCCTCACCGTAGATGTTATTAGGATTACCATCTTCAAAATCTTTTACTATAGAAATACCTTCGTTATCAAGGTACTTAGTCATTACATCAGCTTGTGCTTCTACGGCTTGACGTAACGGGTCTTCTTCGTCTATCCAGTATTGATACTTACCATAGCCTGTTCTAGTTGTAGGCGGCTTAATAAGCATCTTGTGTGTTTCTTCACTGGAAAAATCTAAAGGACCCTTTTCAATATATTCTTGTGCTTTAAGAAGTTCTTCGTAACCTTTAGGTAAAACTCGTTTTTGTTCTCTCGGTCCACGACCTGTTTTTTCAACTTCTTCATACTGAGGTTCAGCAATTAGCTTATAATCTTCATTAGTAAAGTTACCAATAATATCATTAGCTTTATCGTACCAGTACTGCTTGTAGGTTTCGTCAGCTACAACCTTTGCTATTTCAAAACTGTTTACAGCACCTAACTCAAAAAGTTGCTCCGTGCTGTATTGGTCTCTATATGAGCCAACTAACTCTTTACCTTTAGCTACTAACGCATCTGATTTAATTCTTTCTTGTTCGGCAAAATATGCTTCTTTTCTTTTACGGTCAGCTTCTTGTCTTTCTTTTCTTGCTTGTTCTTCTAAACGCTTTTGTTCTTTGTCATAAGCAATACGTTCAGCACTCTCAGGTACACCAAACAACTCTTCATAAGTTTTTGTTCTTTTTGTTTCCGTAGGCGGTCTGTAGTAACGACTAGTAGCTGACATTAGTTATCCCTCTGTACTTTTTTAGTCTTTTCAACAGTTCTCATAGCACCTAAACCAAGCATACCCATCAGTACTGGCATCATTGTAGCCATATCTAAAACAGGGATTTCAATGGTAGAATTGGCAAGAGCAAGCGCAAAATTTGCCATCGGGATAAGAATGTACTGACTCGCAAGTCCAATGCAACAAGTCCAACCAACAGCAGGTCTCCAACCCGACACAAAGAGGCTCTTATGTGACGCTTCTGTCTTATTAACTTCAAGTTGCGCTTTCGCAAGTTCCTGCGCGTGCTTTTCAGCCATTGTTGAAAGTTCAAAGGCGATGGCATTCTTCTTGTCTTTATCCTCTATGAATTTGTCAAGTAGTCCTGTAACAGGTCCGATTAGTTGCTCTAACATAAATGCCTCACTTAAGGGGATTTGAGAGGTAGTCCATACCCTGCCACAAATCCTCTACCTCTTTGGTCAATGTCTTTAACTTCTTACCTACGTCACCAATATCTTTTGTAATAACTTCAGCCTTCGCTACTGTACCTTTTATACCCTCTATCTCATTAGCTAGCTTAGAAACGTCTGTATTCAGTTCTAACAGCTTTTCTTGCTGACTTAGTAGTGTCTCTAGCCTTGTGCCTAAAGTGGCTAGATTCTGCTGTATGGGGCTTACATCGGGTATCTGTGTAGCTTCTACTGCTTCTAGTCTTGAGTACAGGCTAGAGGCTGTCCATACGCCACCACCTATTGTACTACCAATACCTAGAACTATGGCTATCCATACACCTTTAAATGATGTACCGCCAATGGTTAATTCAGTTTGTTCTAAACTCATAGTTCCGTACAATCACTGTTCATAAAGCAATCATAACTATAGGCTGTAGGACCAGTCAAATAATATTCTGATTCACTACCTGCGGCTAGGATGTCTGCTTCCGTTACGTATAAATCTAAACCAATATTGTCATTACCATTAAGGTAAACAGCTGTAAGGTTTCTAGTGGTGTTATAACCCATAGCAACCCACTGTTGGTTAGAATCATAAAAGATGTTAGTCTCTTCCGCTGTAGTGTTAGCATTCTCTATGCCTTGCTCTAGGAACTCTACAGCTTCTTTGTTACCTGCTACAGATAAGAATGCACTAGCGTTGTTAGCGTGTTCCTCAATGGAGTCTAGAGAGTCGTTGTACGTCTCTACCTCTTCCTGAGTGATTGTTAATGATTCTATATTGTCAGCTACAAAAGTCTGTACTTCTGCTTCCTCTTGTGGAGTAGCGGCTGACTCAGATACCTCAGCTACTTCCTGTACAGCAATCATGTCAACTACTACTTCAGTAAATACACCAATGGCTTCATCCATCATGTCTAACTCTGTGTATGCTTTTTCCTCAAGTACAGTCTGTAAGTCACCGTAGGCTTGATAGTTTGACATACTAGACAAAGCCGCTGTGTACGCCTGTAGTTGCTCAGGACTAATGTGTGCTGTACCAGAGATAGTACCGTCTGACAATGCGTCACCGTAGTATGCGTACTCTTGAGCCGCACCGACTAGCATAATGCCTCGGTCTATCTGGTCAACAATAGCATTGGAGGTGTTGATTAGGTTGTCTAGTTCACTGCTTTGTGCTACGGAACTTAGCACTAACAGAGATAATATCATCTTCTTCATCTGTGTCCTCTCCTCCAATGTTTAGTATAGTGTTGTACCAATCTTGTGTATCTTTGTTGTAGTCAGGTATATATATTTCTGGCTGTCTCTTCATAACTAGCATAGCACGTTTACCTACTACTAGCTTGCCGTTACTTAGTATGGGACATGGAGTACCTGACATAAACATACTCTTCCATACATCTACTGCTTCACACATACGGGCTACTGCGGCTACCTTCATGCCTAAGTCACTAAGTACCTTAGCGTCCCTACGTCTATTACAGTTCTCATCAATCTTGTACTTACCTTCCGACCAACCTACTACCACGGTCTGTACTGATGACCCTATACCTTTTAAACACGTTTCAATACCATTAGACATATAGCTAGGTGTTATAGCTGAACCTACTGGTATTTCTGAACTACTTCCTGCACCATTATACGTGTTACTTGTTGATGTATCCTGTGTGCTGTTGTTACTATTCGTTGTGCTGTTGTCCCCATGAAATGTATTCAAAGAACCTTCCTGAGCGTTGTCAGCCAGTGTAACTACGCTGAACAACATTAACAAACAAAATAGTCTTCTCATTACTTTTTATGTACAATCTTCTGTACTGTATCTGATTCATAGATACGTAAACCTAACCAGATAATAGTAAACAGACTGGCTACAGGTGGTAGCCATGCGGCTACTGACATTATTCCTGTTGATGCCGCGGCTAAGTCTAGTGCTTGTTTTGCTTCGTTGGTCATTTGTATGTCCTTATATTGCGGCTATTATAAATGCTAAGAGTTCTGAGTAACGAACCCCTAATTGTGTTATTTCAGTTGAACCTTCTGGTGCGGCTTCTGCATAATTGTATGTTTTACCTTCATGTTCCCACCAAGTATCAGAACAAAACATAGAGTAATTATGAGCGTCTAAACCCTCAGCAGTGAATGCGTCTTGTAAGTCCTGTGCTACAATACCAAAGTGTATTCTAGCGTTATCACCTTTTTCTTCAACTGCATCATTAAATCTGTACTTACGCAATAAACCTTTAGCGGCTGTAGCTACTCTGGTTTCTGCCTCAGATAAAGTTTCTATCTGTTGCTTAGTGTTTCTATCTGAAGTATTAATTGTAGATGTTGATGCGTATAGCTGTTGCCATTTAGCACTACTATTGCCTAACCGCATTTTACCGTTATGATTGCCGCCAGTAATCGTCAATGGTTGGAAATATGAATAACCTGTACCTGTCCCACCAAATATACTAAACACACCTACTGCAATTTCACCTGATGATAAATATGTAAATCTTGAATCAGCGTAACCAAGACCAGTTGTGCCTATACCACCGTGGTCTTCATCAGCACCGCTATATCTTGTTTTTTTAATTTGATAAGCAAGTGCCGCGCCAGAATAGTTTGTGTTTGTTGAAATAAAAGGAGTAACCTGATTGCTTTCTAAGTGTACAGTAGCCGCACTACTAATTTGCGCGCCAAGCACTGCATTATCTGCTATCTTTGCGCTTGTAACAGCATCATCAGCAAGTTGGTCAGTATCTATAGAACCATTAGCAATGCTTGTTAAGTAGTCAGAGGAATCAAAAGCCTTAACCTGTGCTAGGTTAGTTACTTCTGAGTCCATCAATGCACCTGCGCTAGTAACATTAGCTGTATCCGTTACGTCTGCGCTTGCTTCAATACCATCTAGTTTAGTATGGTCAGCATCGGTAAATGCGTTAGTGTCTGCATTGTTTTCGTATGCTGTCTTTATCTCTGCATCGGTTTGGTCAGCAGTTGCACTAGCTTCTATACCACTTAGCTTAGTCTTCTCAGCGTCTGTAAAAGCATTAGTATCTGCTTCAGCTTCATACGCTGTCTTTATTTCAGCACCTGTCTGGTCTGCAGTTGCGCTAGTTTCTATACCGTTTAACTTAGTATGGTCAGCATTAGTAAAATCATTTGTTGTTAAACCACCGTCACCTACTGTGTACGTTGTGTTAGTACTATTAATAGTGAAGTTAGGATATGTACCTGTTATTGAAGTAGCACCTGTACCTGTCAAGGCTACTGTTTGGTCTGGTGAACTATTTGTAATAGTACCATTACTCGCTATAGAGATACCAGTTCCTCCTGTGAGGACACCAGTAACATTAGCGGCTGTTACGCTTGCGTCTGAACCATCAGCACCGCGTAAATCACTTGTAGAAAAACCTAAGCCATCATTAGATGTAAATGTAACGACACCCGTAGAGGCGTTGTAAGAACCTGCTGTAAAACCTGTACCGTTAGTTCCATTAGTACCGTTAGTACCATTAGTACCGTTAGTTCCGTTAGTACCATCAGCACCGTCTGCTCCATCAGCACCCGCAGGACCTGTTGCCCCTGTTGCCCCCGTAGCACCAGTTGCTCCTGTAGCACCTTGAGGACCTGTAGCACCTTGAGGACCTATATCCCCTCTAGGGACAGTTAAAACACCCGTAGAAGCGTTATAGATTACTTCTGTATCTGCATCACCTGTGGCGGCTGTAAGAGTTAATATGGAGTTTGCAGAGGCTTGTGCAGAGGTAGCTGATGCTTCAGCGGCTTGCGCTTGAGCAGTAACTTCCTGTAGAAAGGAATTGTCCGAGGATTCTCCCGAACCACCTACACCTCTAAATATAGCCATGCAAAATTCCTGTAAAAAAGAAAAAGGGAAAGGGACTCCCGAATGGAAGCCCCTTAAGTACTACTAAGCGTTTACAGCGATGTTGAATGCGGCATCTGGACGTAGAACAGCAGTACCATACAAAGTGTCAGCAGTGTATAGAGTAGACAGGAAATCCTGCTTGTACTGAGTCTGTGAACGAACACCCATTTGCTCTGCAAGGACCATAGAGTCTTTGTGGAACAACATAGCTTGTTTAACGTCACCACCTGCACTATTATCAGCCGCAGTTTCAATGATAGGACAGTTAGAAGAAACAAAGATGTCGATACCGTATAAGTTACCGATTTGACCGTTGTTTACAACTTTACCGTCTACAAAGTCACTTGACGAATAACGGTCAATGCCCATGATAGCGTTACGGATTGATGGCGGTACTACAAGACAACGATTGTCCATAGGTACGTCAGCATCATCCATTTTTTGAATCAAAGCACGGAAACCCGCATCGTTGAATACGTCACTTGCGGCAACTGAGTCTACAGCATAAGCCTCAACACCAGTACCACCTGCAAAGTTATAAGTACCAGTACCAACGTAATCACCACCGTTGTCACCGAAGTTTTTACCTAGTTCAAACAAGCTAGTGTCTACTTGCTTAGCTAGAGCGTAACCTGCGTCACCAGTGTAGAACTGACGAAGTGAAGACAATGCTTGAGTCTCAGTGATGTCTTCAATTAGACGCGAGTACTCAAAGTGCTTGTCTAATGCGATTTGTACTTCGCCTTCAGTAGCGTTCTGTACAGTAACAGCAGTGCCTTCCGCTTTAGCGTGAGCATCACCACGAACAGGCTTAGGAATGTGAAGAGTATCACCTTTCTTGCCAGTCATAGATAGTTTCTTGACTAGGTTAGCTAGTACAAGGTTAGATTGATAAGCCGCAATAACTTCATCACTCCAGATTTCTGGGATGAAAGTTGCCGCGCTAGTGTTGTCAGTGAATGCTAAGTTAGCGTCTGCCGCGCCATAAGTTTTATCTACCATTTTAATACTTCCTATATAATAATATTAGTTTCGTACCCTCCCCTCTGAATATGCTTGCATAATCTCATTTGACAATGCTTGGTATCTATCGGGGTCAGTACGCATTAGTTTAATAATGTCTGCGCGTCTATAGACTTTCTTGCCTCGCTGTTCACCACTACCACGGGCATTACCTGTGGATGCAGATTTAACAGCTTGCTTGCGTTGCTGTTTCTCATTGGCGGCAGTTTGAGTGACAACCTGTTGACGTTCCTTCCATAGGGAAAATAACTCGTCAGCGGCATCATAATCATACTGTTGGTCTGCCTGTACAAAAAGCTGTTGTCTAATCTTAGAACCCTTAATCCATTCAGCAAACTTCTCATCCTGCAAAATTCCCTGCATCTCAGGGTGTTTGGTTTGCAGTTTGTTCATTGCTGTAGATTGACGATATTGGTTGCTGATGTGTTCAGCTTCCTTTATCTTAGGGTGATTATTAATCGCTCTTTCGACTGCCTTGTCGGGGTCTGAGAAAAAGTCTACTTCTTCGTCAGCATTTGTTGCTTGTGTTTCTTGGGTTGAGAGTTGTGTCTGGATGTAGTCATCTACAACCTTCCGCAAGTCACCTACTTCAGAACTTTGTTTACCTAAGAGTTTTTCAGCCTCTTGGTGCATCCTTACTATCTCGGCTGTTGACTTCCCTTGATACTTCTCAGGTATGTCTGATTCAGGTTGTTCAAGAGTTTCCTCTGGTTGAGGGTCTTGTGCTACTTGGTTATTGATGTCATTCTCTTCTACGTCTTCCGTGGGACGCTCTTCTAATAGTCTTGCCATTATTAAACTCCGTGATTCATATCATTATGGAGGTGTATTAAGTGTAAGGGTTCTATAATCAAGAGTTGTCCTTACGTTATAATGCTACGCCTTTGTTGCCTTCATGTGTGACTCTCTCTTCTTAACCCACTTCCGTGTTTCCTTCCAAGAGTCGCCACCGTTGATTGTAACAGGTGTAACTATTTTTCTAGCTATCAACGAACAATCTGGACATTGTACTTCGGTTGTCTCTGAATCTACAAACTTTTCATTGACGTGTCCGTTGTCGCATTTGAAGTCAAACATAAACCTCATTAGTCTATTTCTACTTCTTCTTCATCTTGCTCTTGTTTAGCTGTTTCTATCTGTGCTTCTAGGTTCAGCATATTAGCCATGACTACAAGTTGTCCCTTACGAAAGTAAAGGTCTTTGTCATCTTGACAGGCTTCTACTGAATTGACGTTCTCAGCACTTCCCTTCATGTCCTGCATTAAGTTCTTCCATCCGTCTAAACGGAACATCTCTTCAAAGGAACGATAGTACTTCTCTAGTTCTACATCAGTCATTTACTGTTTCTCCTTAATGGACAGTCTTTATTGTTAATTTAAATAATATACTTAAGTATACTATAGGAATATTATACCATATTTTACTAAGAATGTCAAGCTATTTCTTAGGCTTTTTCTTAACTGCTGTTTTCTTCTTCTTGGGTGGTCTTCCAACTTTACTACCGTATGTACCTTTACCGTATGGCATAGTTATCTCCTCTTTACCATTTAGATTTATTTGCCCAGTAAGCCGCAGACATTTTGCCTTTGGCTATATTCTTGGCGTGTCTTGCTTTAAAAGATTTACGTCTTGCTTTCTCAGATGCAGTCTGTGGATTCTTACCTGCACCTGAAACTCCCTGTTGACCGTAGCGTATAGTCTTAACCTTGTCACCTTCCTTTGCTACAACTACATGAGACTTAGTAGGGTGCTTCGGTGTACGCTTTGGTTTGTTGTAGCCAGAGACTCCTGCTCTAGCTAGTCTTGGGTCTGGTTTTTTTGCGGGCATTAGGCTTCTCCTTGCGGGATTCCTTGAGGTCTTGGACCTCTGCTTCCAATTCCGCTAGTCTCTTGAATGTTTGGCTGAAGGCTTGGTTGACTTGCTCTATTGCTTCGTTGAACTTGTGCTGTGTTAGCATTAGGTTTTCCTTGTTCTTCTTTGACGGCTACTTGACGTTCTTTTAGTAACTGCTCTGATATTTTAAGACGCTTCTCGAACTCTTTGTCATCCGCATCTCCCTCTTTGATATTAGTCGTAATTGCTTTGATACGGTCAATCTCAAGTTCCTGTGGTACTGCCTGAGCCTCTGCCGCAAGTTTCTGTGCGCGAGCCTGTGACTCTGTAGCCTGACCTTGTAATGCCGCAGTCTGTGACTTCTGGAACTCCATCTGAGCTTGTTGCATAGCCTGTTGTGCTTGCTGTGCTTGTGGGTTAGGCTGATTAGCTTGTTGTAGAGACATAATAAGTTCTTCACGGTTGGACAAGTTCATGTTGTCTACAATGGACATAATCAACTGTGAGTACATTGGATTGTCTTGTTGCATGGTCTGTAGTAACTGTACTAGTTGAGTAACTTCATACTCACGAGCAATGATACCTAGACTGCTAGATGTGTGGAACTTATAGTCCGCAACAGGATAACGCTCAGGGTTAAACTGCATATAGCGATGTGCGGCTTTAGTTATGAAGGGAATAAGGAATGATTCTTGGAAGTTAATCAATGTACGTTTATGACGTTTAATAATAGCACCGAGGCTCATAGAGATACCTGCGGCAGTTGACTCACCATTAATAGAACCAGAGATACCTGCTGAATCAATAGCACCTGTAGCTGTCTGTACCATCTTCTGTAACTCAGCGGCTTGTGCAAACGTAACCTGACTAACATTACCAAAGTTAAGAGGCTGTAGTACTTCAGAAGGGTTGCCGTTGGTCAAGATAGTCTTACCTGCACGTACCTCAGCACGAGAACCTCTAGGCATACGTGTAGCATCAATAGCCATCATAGGGTGTATAGTCAACGCAAGAGCATCGATTCTGGCTCGTATTTCAGCGTCTAACGCCTTTTGAGAGTTATACCCTTTCTCACATACCCCTCTGCCCCAGAAACGGCTAGGAACGACATCCCACGGGAATGCAACGATTGGTCTGTCACCCATCATGTATGGGTTAGCTTCCGCTTTAAGTAACGTACCGTCATTAGCAATAACAACAATAGCTTCTACGTAGTATGTATCTTCATCTTCATCAGGAGCGACTAGTTCTTCTACTTCTTCTGCTTCTTCTTCTTCTTCTTGTGCCGCTTTTAATAGATGACGAGGTACTAAACCGTAGTACTTAGTTAAGCGCACTTTATCATCTTCAAACACTGACAAATCTTTATCTGGTTCAATGTCGAAGTCTGGTGCGGCAGAACCTACATATACGTTACGATATACACCTTGTTCCTGTAACTGGTCTACTAGGTGTGTAGGTACGAACTCATCTACAGCACAACCTAATGCTTCCTCAATGGAGGTAGCCAGTGGGTCTATTAAGAAGTTCTGTGGCATTACTGGTCGTAGCTTTACGCAGGTCTTATCTACGATGTTGACACCAACTGCTTGTAAATCCCCACCCATTACAGGTTGTGTTGCAGGTTGAAACTCTTTCTCTTCCTCTAGGACTACCTCAGCAATCCCTGTACCAAATACAGCGGCATTGATAAGGCACTCAGCTACGCTCTTACGTATCTTATTCTTTTTAAAGTCTTTGTATAGGACTTCGCGTAGCATAGCTATATCACGCTTCTCTTGGTCCGCTACGTCATCCTCAATGTCAAACCACTTGCCACGACCAAAGGTAGCTTCCTCTAGTTCCGCAACGGATGACTCAACTGCTTGTTGTAGGGCAGGAGAGATAATCTTAGAGCGTTCTGTTTGTCTAGTCTTATCCTGTACCGCCCATTGTCCACGCCACAAGCGGTAGTACTCATCGAACTTCTCTGAGTAGTTAGACTCAAAGTGGTCACGCCAACTTGTACATTTATCAATGACCCATCCTTCTAGGTCTTGCTCAATCGTTAGTTCCTGCTTGTCCTCTAGTAACATATTAGTACCCTGCGTATGTGTCTAAAAATTCATAGTCTTCTTCTACATAATCTGATGTGTAGGCTATGTTAGCCAGTTGGTCTATGTAAGCCAACGAATCAATCAAGTCATCATGTACAAGCTGATTAGGGAATTGGAATAACTCATCTAGGAACGTAGCATTCCATTCACCCTTGTTAAGTGTTATCTTACCGTGTTCAAACCTACCTTGTAAAGCCCAGACTACCCTATCGGTTTTCTTCTTGTTACCGTGTGTTAATTCTTCTATTCTAAAGAATCTATTGTTGGACTTCATTAGGTCTGAGATGTATGGGAATACAGCGTTCTTTAACGCCCCTTTCTCAATCCCGACAGCCACAGGTTGATAGTCCCGTACAGCTTCAAAGATTTTACGTGCAGTTTGTTCCACACCCCATCTACCATATATGATGTCAGCGACCCACCAACCTTCTTCACTTGCTTTAACAACTGAGATAGCCGTTTGGTCAAGTCGTTTAGTTTTAGTTGTAGCCTTTGCCACATCAGCAAAACCTGCCAAATCAACAGCAATATAGTACTGACCAATCTGGGGTTCTTCTTCAGAAAATTGAACGTACTCTTCTTTAAATAACTCACTGCCTTGTGCCTCAAAGGATGCCATGAACTCCTGACGGAAACTGAAGGAGGACATAGAGTTCTTAGCCGCTTCAATCTCTTCAGGGTCTAGTAGTGGATTATCATAGCTTGTAAAGTGATAACCTGCAAATGTTTTATCTTCACCGATACAAGCATACGTATATAAGTCATAGAAGTGATTACGTCCCATTGGCGTACCAATGAACAACGCATCACCCTTTTGGTCAGCTAGTGCAGGTCTAAGGATTTGCTCCCAGACCTCTGGTTTCATATCTGCATACTCATC
>JACLAB010011187.1_pt1 | contig 26636 bp, 21 predicted proteins | sample 8027921 | NCBI WGS metagenome assembly JACLAB01 (sample SAMN15725117, study PRJNA655200) | protist metagenome | isolation source: fluorescence activated cell sorting (FACS) single amplified genomes of... | place: USA: West Boothbay Harbor, Gulf of Maine | collected 2000-07-19
GAGGCAAAAATCCATCAGATCGATTTTGCTTTCCGCGTACACTCGCGTTTTCGTCTTGGACATGATTTCCTTCACGGTGAGCAACATCGGTTTACTCTCGTACTCTCCCGTTCTCGGATTGACGAACAGAGAGGTGGAAATACTCAACACTTCGTCGTTGAAGTCGCACTCGCCGTTCGACGCGTCCACGATTTGTGTCTTCGCAACTTTCGAGCCTCGTTTGAGGAGCAATTGCGTTCGTTTCGTGCCGGGGAGGAGATTGTACACCGAGCGAACAGTCACCTGGAATTCGTACTTGTCCGCTTTCCATCCTTTGGATTTCATGATAAGTTTACTGCTGCTCGTGGGACCAGTGGTACCACCGGTGCCTTTACGAGAGAACATCTTTTTGTTGTGCGTTTGTCGAAGGATGCGATGGAGGCGTGTGCGTACTCTACACAAAGCTCTCGCGCGTCCTTTCCAAACAAAAATGTGCAGGAAAGGAGGCCGCGCTTTGTTCTTTTTCGCTCGTGGCAGAGAATTTTTGACAAAAGAAATTAGTTAGGGTTTCAAACCCTATTTCAGAATTATTAGGGGAAAAACTCGCAAGAGAGAGTTCGTTCATTGTATCGACCTTTTAATTAAAGACTTGATTGAGAAACGGCGGAGGATACTATGGGAAACGCATCCTCAAACTCCTCCTCGCGGAAGAAGAAGAAAAAGAAGGAGAAGGAACCGCTGCGCGAACGAGAACGAGAGCAAGAACAAGAACGACGGATGACTTTTTTTCCCGGGGAAGCGCGCGTGATTGAGATCGAGAAACAATTAAAACTCTTGAACGAGCAGTTCGCGGAAGTGAAGGAGATGTTACTGGAAGAGCGCAAGAACGCGACGAGGAATAATAAAGCGGAGAGAAGAGACGACACTTGCGTCGTTTCCGTCGATGATGATGATGATGCGCTCGTCGGGAGAGAGGCAGAAGGAGAGATGGATGTACGTGACAGTGATGTAGGGACGTCTGTGAATAATCTTTCCTCGAAGACGTGTGGCAACTCGGAGCACACAGCCAAGACAACCACGGCGACGGTACTCGCGGACGACACGGCGAACGTGCCGACGACTGTAGTCTCTTACTTGCAAGGACTGAAAGCTTTAGACGAGACGTCCGCATCTGTCAGCGATAGAGATCACTCGGAAGTGGAAAGTTCCGTTTTAGGAAAACCGAAAGAGTTATTGCCACCGGCAAAAGAACAAGAACAAGAACAAGAACGAAGAGAAACTGAAATAGGAGAAGAAGAAGTAGAAGCAACCACGGCAAAGTCGGATGTTGTGGTGAACCTATGGAGCGCCGAATTCTTGGCGAAGAATAGAGCGCACAAGGAAAAAGTTCAGGCGGCGATTGATGCGGAAGAAATACGGAATCGACCGATTTATGTTGGTCATGGCACGGCGATGAATTGCTCGATGTCGCCGGGCGTTGCCGGATATCGAGCTACGAGGGTGGTAGATACGGAGGTGGTAGGAGTGCCGAAGAGGAGCGCGATGTTGCAGTCGATTTCGGCGATGCCCGATCACGATAAACGGAGCGTGGAGGAGATGCGATGCGACGCGTGGTCGAAAGCGGGAGAGCCGGGACAGGCGAATGGGCAGCAAGGTGGATTTGGATCGGCACAAACGGTTGGAGCCTTCGGTGCGAGCGGCGAAGGTGCATTCGATGGATCTAGCGTCGGAGGTGTGTCTACTTCTCCGTCCGGAGGGTTTGGCCAGCCGTCCTCGACGCCTGTGTTTGGGCATGCCCCAGGTTTCAGGTTTGGTACACCTGCAAAACCGCCTTTCGAAAATTTTCGAGCAACTGGAGAAACACCAGGTTTTACCTTTGGTTCTCAGCAGCAAGCAACCGGTGAAACACCATGATTTAGGTTTGGTACACCTGCAAAACCGCCTTTCGAAAATTTTCGAGCAACTGGTGAAACACCAGGTTTTACCTTTGGTTCTCAGAAGCAAACAACCGGTGAAACACCAAGATTTAGCTTTGGTACACCTGGAAACCCGTATGTGTTTAGTTCGGGTTCTCCAGCGGCCGGTGAAACACCAGTCGTTGTCGTTGGTGCGGCTTCATCGACGTCGACAGCCGGGAAATCTGGCGAGAACTCCTCCAGCACCGTCGGCGCCAAGCCCGGCCCCCCGTTCGGCGTTCCTACACAACCCAAAACTGTTTTAAGAAATAATTGGGCGTGGAAACACCCGCCTCCGCCAGTTGTACGAAAAAGGCGCTAGTTAATGTAGAAGATACACTCGTTGTTCCTTTGGCGGCGGAAATCGTTCGTTTATGAACAAGGTTTGTTGTATTTTATTCACGAAAGATGAATGTATTGTAAAGAATTAAAAATAAAGAATGCTGAGCTGGCATTTTCCCTGAAAATATCTAAATTAGGTCAACATGTAAGGGAAAAAGATCCCTCATAATAGAGATACGCGCGCGAACGAACGAACGAACGAACGAGCGAACGAAACAAACAAACATGCAAAGATTCATAAACACATTCTGCGGCGGCAGTCACCAAGAAAACGCGAGAAAATATCAACAACAACCAAAGTCTCCCTCGAACGCATCCATCGGGAAAGGTTCGTTTTTCATGTGCCTGGACGAAGCCTCGTCGGTGTGCAACCCGAAAGAGTTAAGCCACGACTCTTCGAATAAAGCGCGAATATTTACGATCGCGGAACACGCGAAACGCGTCAAACTGCTCCGGGCGAAACGCGAACTTCGCCTGCGACGCGTTTCTAAATCAGACGCGTTTAAAGAGGCGACGAGGACGTACGAAACGTTCGGTTTGGGTGCTTTTGCCACCTGGGTGAGCACCGAACACGCCATCTCGGCGGTTTCGGACGACGAGGTGACGGTGATGTTCTGCGGGGACTTTTGCGTGCCGAATTTGCACACGCTGGACGACATGCACTCGGCCTTCGTCAGGTTCGTTTTTGTTCTTCTTTTTGTTCTTCTTTGTCTTCTTCGTTTGTAATGTTCGCGCGCGCGGAAAAGAGGTGCACAGATGGTGTGAAAATATCTTCATTTTGTGTCCCTGAAAACGCCAAAACAACACCACTTTTGAAGAGAGTTTAAAAATACTTACATATACTTCTCCGAACAATATAAAAAACAGAGGCGAACACGTGGACGCGTACGCGCAAGTCTCCAACGCGCAACGTATGCTCGATTTCTACCGCTGGTCGAACAATTTTCGCTTACACGAAAGGAGAACGCACAAGTGCGATCCGGCGCTGAACACGGACTTCATCGCGTCGAAGTTGGAGCAACTCGCCGAGGCGAACGAAGCGGAAGGGAAGCGAGGCTTCGCGTTTGTGATTTACGATAAGAAGGCGCACAGGTTAATCGTGGCGAGAGATTCGACGAGGAATCCAATGCCATTGTATTGGGGGTTAGCGCCGGATGGAGAAAAAGGCGATTGTTTGTTCGTTTCGACCGAGGAGAAGAACGAGTTGTTTTCCGAGTGTTTCCCGGCGTCGAGTCCGTTTCCCAAAGGGGCGGTGTTCGTCGCGGAAGGGACAATTGGGTGGGTTCCCGGGGAGAAAGGCGTCGCGTGTGGACCGACAAAGTCTGGAGAGACTGCCATGAGAGGCTTCAGGAAGTACGGGACGATGCCGGTGAGATCGATTCCGAGAGTGAACTCGTCCGGGCAAATGTGCGGCAACGTCTTCCGCGTGGAGTCCTTTTCTGATATGATCGGAGAAGTCATCGACGTGCACGATTTGAAGAGACACGGGAGTTATCCCGCGATGATTCAATAAAGAATGCGACTGCTGCTCTCAGGTATATACATGTTCGACGAAAACGAAGAAGAAAACGAAAAAAAAAATCAAAGAACGAGCGGACGAAGAAGGCTCACCACGCTCTCAAGCGCGCGCGGCGACATATACTGTATTTTAATTGTATTTTCAAATGTGTGCGCGCACGCGGTGGAGAACGACAGAGGACGCTTAAAGATAGAGCCTGTTTTTATTTTAATGCTATCTGTTTACTACTACTATATTATTAATATATTCAACGCGTTTACTACTTCTACAATCTCTAAGATATCAAACTACTCGCTTTCGGTACGGGCGAATTCAAAAACGTTTGCCCGTTCGTTTCTAGTTTCCTCACTGCGTTCAATTTAGCACGTCGACGGCGTTGGCGGCGAACGAGAATAACGATAACAGTTAACGTTACGCCAAATAGGATGTATTTACTTTTCTTACTCTTTGGCGATATTCGAGTGGCGCCGCCGCGCTGCGAGCGCGCCCCACCGTGGAATGATGAAGAAGAAGGAGAAGAAGAAGAAGAAGAAGAAGCTCTCAAAGCAGCCATTTGCTTCACGTCTACGGTCTTTTTACTGTTTGAAGTTAAGATGCGAACGACCAAATCGACGCCATTTGAGACGTCCACGTCGGTAATCTTTTGCCGATGCGTCTGCGACGCGTCCGGACACGTCACCATAATTTCAAACGTGTTCGTCGTACCTCCGCTCGTCTCGCCAGCAATAAAAACTGGTTTCACAAAATATCCTCTCTTATTCGTAAACACCGGCAGCGGTGGTTTATTCGTTTGCCCATCGTTGCGAAGTTGTCGATCGAAATCTAAATTTTCGACGCGCACTTCGCACTTCTCCAACGCTTCGTTCGAACTCTTATCGAACACAAACCCGCGAGCGGAAACAAACATGACGTCGTGTGCGGTATCAATAGACGCTCGACAGTGCGCGCGGATAATCTCCCCGAGTCTTTCATCCTCCAAAGGCCATTTGCGATCGTTCACTTCAATCGTAATGTCTAAAGTTTGCGTCTTGACGTAGTGCCAATCTTGCATGCCGCCCCACAACGGGTACCACTGCGCGCCGTTCGTCACGCCTCCGACAAACTCTTTGGACTCTTTCATTTCACCGTGCGATTCCGCGTACAACGAGGCCGCGCGTTTGAAAATCTTGTCGTCCGGCGCTCGCGAGTACTTCGTGGATCCATCGAGATTCCCGTCCCAGGGATAATTCGCGACCAACGCGCCTTCGTGATAATTCAACGCGCCGGTCAAATTAACTCGTTTGCTGAACTCAATAATCGACCGCGTTTCCGGTTGTAACTGCCTCAAGGTATTGTCGTATAAATCATTCACCCTCCTATTTTGCACGTGAGGTGCCCCCATCTTCACGTGATGCGGCACTCTCCTCGGTTCCGGTTTCGCGAATTCGATAAACGGAAAATCTCTGTTCAAATCGATATTGTTCGCGTTCTCTCGTCTCCGTTTGGCAAACCCGTCCGGGTTCAACGTCGGGATGAAATACAACGTCGCTTTCGTTTTCACTTTACTCGCTTTCTCGATATCGTTCCCAAAAAACGACGATTCCTCGTTCTCGCGATGATTGTCGTCCTCTCCACACGCCCACTCCGCTAAGCGCAACGTTATTTCTCTCCCGACTGGTTCGTCGCCGTGCATATTCCCGATGAATCCAAACGAAGGCGTCGTTTGTACATTCTCGTCCTCATCCTCTTCATTTTCGCTCGTCGTCCTCTCTCCGTTATTGCTCTTGTCTCGGTGGTCATCGTATAAGTTCCTCACTCGCATCGCGAATATCTCGAACCCGTTGACCGAACTGCCGATTGGAATCACCTCTCCGTGCCGTTTCCCCTGGGACGTCTCCACGCAGTTCTTCGCGATTGCATCGAACGCGTCGCGTAACTCCTCGTTCGTTTTATACTTGTTTTTGGGTGGTGATGACGGCATCCTTTCCGTCGTCATCGGTCGAATCGCCTCGACTTCAACAGAGAAGACGTGTAAAAGAAGACAAAGAGAAAGAAGCGCTTTCGTCAACGCCGTCGTAATCATCATTTCCTAAAAACAGAAGAAAAAAGAGAAGAGGAATATCTGCTTTAAAGCGCAAAAGGTAAATTGTCCTCTCAATAAAGCGTGTCAACAACAAAAACAACTCCGCTCCCTTTCTTTCACCAAAGCCTTTTATGATAAACGTCTCTCCTCTTCGCGCGAGAACAACACAACAAAGACAAAAGCTGCTGATTCACAGTGCTCGTCTCATGTCTTCTTTTTGCTTCTTTTTTCCAAAGTGGCAGGCAGACCTTCTTCAAAAGTGGCAGCGGAAGACCAAAAAGTGGGCAATCGAGACCAAAAAAAATGACTGTGACCCTAAATGCATTTTTTTGTGCCTCCGCTCCTTTGACGCGCAAGAGGGGGAAAAGGGAAATTTTTAAATCTTTCTCAGACCGCACATTCTCTCTAAAGCGCGCGTATATAGTATTCTAAACACAAATTTCCCTCTTTCGCATTCAGTGCTGGTAGTATTCCTTTTTTGAAGAGAGAGAGAAAGGGTTATTAGTGTTGTTGTTGTTGTTGTTTGTCGGAGAGCAGTGCATGTGTATTGTGTGAAAAGGATATCTCATTTTTGAAAGCGTTTTGGAACCGTTTGTTTGTGCGTCCGCGTGGATTGATTTGGTCGAGAAGCTCTTTTAAAACGCGCTTCTTTTCGTGACGCACATACACGCGACGAACTTGTGATTCTTCGCGATGAGCAGTCACCGCGATCGTCGCGTTTACGACGAACAAAAGAATCAAACTTTGTTCACGACCAACGAGAACAACACCACCAACAACAAGGAGAATTTTGATGGGAAGAGTTTCAAAGAAGAAGAGACCAATACAACGAAGAATACTACGAACGACGAGAAAGATAAAGGTTTATCCGACTACGTTCCAAAAGTAATCGGTGGTGGTTCTTCTACTACTGCGACCATCTCTTTGAACAACGCTCAAGGACAGCGGGAAAACATGACGCAAACCATCACGACCAACGTGCGCTCCTCGCGCGACCGAGGCTCGTGGGAAGGCGTTTTAGGCGAGTATTTGAAACATAAAGGCGATACGCCGTGGAGAGAGAAATCGAGTCGCGTGGAAAGAGCGACGGCGGTGAGAGCGAACCCGACGTCACCGCAAGCGTGGTTGGAGTTTTTAGAGGGGGAGGAAGGCATGTTTGCGGAGAAAATGACTGGGAAAGTAAACGTGGTGACCGGATCGAGAAACGGCGTATCGCTGTATCGGTTGTACGAGTTGGCGACGAAAACGCTGCCGAGAAGTGGGAACGCGAAGAACGAAGATTATTTGAGAGTGTATTTAGGTTACGCGAGACAACAAATGGTTCACAACACGGACGACGCGAGAGATACGTTTAAGTTTTTGAAGTCGCAAGGCATCGGGCAGACGCACGCGATTTTTTGGTGCGAGTGGGCGGCGTTTGGCGGGCAATTGAAAGGCGACGAGAAAGCGATTAAAATCTTGAAGAAAGGGTTAGAAGCGAATTGTGAACCGAAAGAGGCGTTGGAGATTATGCTGGAAGACGTGCAAGGGAAGAATATTGATTTTACGACGGCGATTCCGTCGCCCTACGTGAGAGACGTGACGGAAGGCGGAAGAACGGCGACGTTGCACGGCGGGGCGAGAATGATGAGCAACAATACCACGAGCGCGATGAAGAAACCACCGTCGGCGATGAAACCGTTGACGTTTGACTCGAAACCGATGGTGTCGCACACCGCGGCGAGACGGCGACAGAGTGGGTACGTGCACGATCCGACGCTGATGAACACCACCACGGGGTGTTTGACTTCTCAGCAACCGACGATGACGCAACCGACGCATCATCACACATCCACCACGAGTTCGAGTTTGAGCGGCGACCGCACCAATGCTGGCAATACGGTCACAACGGCAGCAACAGTGGGGAATAATCACGCGCATGCGACGCCTACCACCACCACCACCAACAACAATAATAATAATAATCCGCTCACGGCTCAGAAAACAGAAAGTTTGCGCGCGCGACTAGCGGCGGCATTAGAATCGAGCAAAAAATCAGCCACGACGACAACTACGGTCACGCGACCGGTCATGGCAACAACACTAACAGCAGCAGCAGAAGGTAATAGTAGTAAGAATAAGAATGAATCGAGCTCCTCGGCGGCGCATCCAACATCGAACGCGCAAGCGCCGGTGAGCAAGAAGCAACCAACATCATCATCTTCCAAACAGCCGTTAAAGCGGGAAGACGATCAACATATAGTCGTGAATGGCGCGAGATACGCCAAGTTAGAGTGTATCGGCCAAGGCGGCACGTGTAAGGTATATAAAGTCGTCTCGCAAAAGAGGAAGATCATGGCGTTGAAGAGGATTCGTTTACAAGGCAAGCAGAAGGAAACCGTGGATGGCTTCATCGATGAAATCAAACTCTTGAAACGTCTTCGAGGGAAAGATAACATCGTTCAAATCGTCGACGCGGAAGTCTGTCCAAACGAAGGGTTGATCTTAGTGGTTTTGGAGTTTGGGGAGATTGATTTAGCGAAAATGTTGAACAAGCGCGAGCGCCAACGCGCGGAGAGCGGCCACGCGCAACTCGTAGACGACAATTTCATGCGTCTCTATTTCGAGCAAATGGTCGAAGCGGTGAAAACTATCCACGAAGCTCGAATCGTGCACTCAGATTTGAAACCTGCTAACTTTCTCTTCGTCGAAGGAACTCTGAAACTTATCGATTTCGGTATCGCGAAGGCTATCAATCACAACCAAGCGCCGAATCACACGAACATCGTTCGCGACCATCAAGTTGGTACCATCAATTACATGTCCCCGGAAGCTATTCTCAACGGACAAAAATCCGCCTACGGTGATATGATTCCAGTCGGAAGAGCCAGCGATATTTGGTCGTTAGGGTGCATCTTATACCAAATGGCATACGGACACACGCCGTTTAGCAAAATAAACGGCTTGGTACAAAAGCTCCACGCAATCACCGACCCGAACCATACCATCGAATTCCCTCCGTTACCGGTTAAAAACGATCACTTGATTGATTTAATGAAGCGATGTTTAGAGCGGCGAGTGGAGAATAGAATAGAGGTTCCAGATATTCTCAGACACCCGTATTTACGCCCGGAAGAAGCGGCGGCGAGTTTGAACACGAGCACCTCCTCCGACGACGCCGAAAAAGCGAACAACGGCGCCGGCGGTTTGAGCATGCAACAACTCCAACAACTTCTCACTCAACTCTCCACGAACAACACCGATAACGCCATCGACGTCAACGCGTTATCCTCGCACGTGTTCGCGCAAATCGCCGCCGGTCAAAACGTTTCCGTCTCGCCTCTTTTGCGTAAGAGAACGAGCGGGAGCGGTTTGTCGCCGCTCAGCGAAGAGGACGAAAATCTCAGAGCATCATCATCACCATCATCCGGGTCCTCGCCGATGGAAACGACTGAATAATAATAATAACGAACGCTGTTGGAGAGAGAGTTTTTAGTAGGAATATGCCGTGTGATAAATACAAAACATCTTGCGCGATACGTACAATTTTTATCACATTTTTCTCACAAGACTTGAAAGGAGTTTTGGATAACGAGACGACGTCACTTAATATCTCTCCCTCAAATGCCACTTCCCTCCGCCCCAGACTTGACGAACAGAGTGGCCATAATCACCGGCGCCTCCCGAGGTATCGGTCGCGAAGTCGCTTTGGCGTTAGCTAGTCGTGGATGTCACGTCGTCATCGCGGCGAAAACCGTCCAAGCGCACCCGACTTTACCGGGAACCATTTACACCGTCTGCTCGGAAATCGAATCGAAATATCCAAACGTTCGAGCGTTACCCGTGGTGGTGGATTTACGATCCGCGGACGCGTGCGTCAAAGCGGTGGAAGAGACGGTGAAACATTTCGGCAGAGTAGATGTATTAGTGAACAACGCGAGCGCGTTGTGGTGGCAAAACATGATCGACACGCCGACGAGCAAATATGATTTGATCAACGGCATCAACGCCAGAGGCGCGTTTATCATGACGAGAGAGTGCATGAAACACATGCTGAAGAATAAGTGGGGGAGAGTCGTGAGCATGGGACCACCGTTACCGAAGAGTTACACGGAATATGCAGGGAAGACGGCGTATTACATGTCAAAATGTGGGATGTCCATGGTCGCGCTCGGCGCGGCGGCGGAAGGCGAGGGATCGAATATTACCGGGAACGCGTTGTGGCCGGCGACGATTATCGAAAGTTTAGCGGCGACGAATTTTAAGTTAGGGGAAAGAGATACGTGGAGAAAAGCGAGCATATTGGCGGATTGCGTGGTGCAGTTGTGCGGAGACGCGAGGACGACTGGGGAGACGTTGATTGACGATTTGTATTTGGCGAAATTGGGGATGTCGCAGAGAGAGATTCGGGAGACGTATAACTTGGATCCGTCGAAAGAAGTGCCGAGGTTTTTAGCGCCAAGTGCGGATGGGAAAACCAGTGGTGGGGATTGGAAGATTAAGAGAGGGGACGTGAAGAAGTTGAAGAAGGATTTAGAGGTGAGCGCGAGGCTTTAAAATAGCAGAGACAAAAATTAGAAATGACTAGTAACGTGTATCATATATCGTATCGTTGCAAAATGAAAGTGAAGTATTGCTACTACATCCAAATATTTAGTATTGCTACCGCATGCCATTGTTTTTAATCTATTTTCGAACGTCGTTTTCGTCGACCTATATTCGGGTTGCAACAGATTGTTTTTACGACGAGTACGTACCACGCCCAAAGGCCGAAACCCAAAACTACGATCCACGGGAACACGATGAAAAACGCCGCTTTGTGAAAGGTCCATTGTTTTTGAAAATCGGACATCGAACGCTCGCGGAAACATTCCTCGTATGTGGGTTGCTCTGCCGTCGTTCCTCCTTTTGGCGCTTCGAGCGAGGAAAATAAGACTTCCTTGGATACGACGACTTCACCGCTTTCGCCCAAGATGTTCACGTCTAGGCTGTTTTTATCCCAATGTATTAAAACTTCGCCAAAGTTTAACCCCATGTAGATATCGGGAACGATATTCTTCGGGTACCACCATCTCGGCATGAACTTGGACGGCGTCATCTTTTTGTAAAAATACGTCACCCATTTTGGTCGGACTTCTTCCACCGCGACGTGCGTGATTCCAGAACTGGTCGCGTCTATGCTCTCGTACGGTAAATGACATCCGGGCGCTCGAACGTCAATCATCCCTACGTGCACGTCGCCGGATAAGAATATAACCCTTCTCTCTTTTGCCTTGGAGACGAGACGCATTAACCTCTTTTGATTCGACGGAAACGAACCCCAATTCTCTATCGATTTCCCGAATTCTCTCGCGATTTTATAATTCACCGCTTTATACATCTGGTTGAGCTCCGCGAACACCTGAATCGAGGACCCAATCAACGTCACCTCCGCGTTGCTCGGTTTCATCAACTCCTTTTCCAACCACTCCCATTGCTTTGGACCTAAAATATCCGCTTCTCCATCTTCAGGCGTCGATCCGTCGACGAAGTTCCACCGAGTATCCAACAATAGAATCTGTACCTCCCTGCCTCGTTTCGCCTCGTCGTCCTCGTACACGGAATAACTCTCGTACACCCCGTCTCTTTCCAACCGTCGCTCCGTCTCCTTCCCTTCGTCCAAAAAATCTAAAAACAACTCTTTCGCCGTTTCCTTGTGTTCCCAATGTTTCCCCGCGTTGTTCATGCCGTAATCGTGGTCGTCCCACGTCCCTAAAATCCGCGCTTTCTTCGCCAGCCTCTCGTACGCCGGGAACCGCTTCACCGCCGCGTACGCTTCCGCGTGGAACTTCTCTCCAAAATACTTCCTCTTCTCGAACGTAATCCGAGTGTCCGCGTACACCGCGTCTCCGAGCCATACGAATGCGTTCGGGTGTGTCCGTTCGATCGAGGTCCATATTGAAGTCGCGTTCATTTTTTGGTGCTTGTTGCAGCTTCCGAATGCAATTTTTGTCTCTCGAGACGCCGTCACCTCATCAAGTTTTCGCATCATCCACACGGACAGGACGACGTATATACTGCGTGAGAAGAAAAAGCGGGGCGTGAGCGACAAAGTTTGAGGAAGAGAGAGTGCGTATAAAGAACAGGTGCTTTTTTTCGCGATGATTTCGAATGAAGCGCCTCTCTGTTTGCGCTCCGAAAGCGAACGTTTGAGAGCGACAGACGGACGGAGAATATTCCCAACGCGTGCGCTTTAAAAACAGTTGAAACGCTTCGTGCGTTGCGAGAGAGACAGAGAGAGAAGAAAGAAAGAGAACGCACATCATTTTGAGAGGACGAAACGACGAAGACGACGACGACATGATGCTTCTTCTTCCTCGCTTCTTTGCGGAAGAGGAAGAGGAGAACCCGGTCGTTCTCTCTCGTTTCGCGCGGGGAGAAATGAAGGATTTTATACAATTACAAGTTTTCCAATCGTTCGCCATACAACGGAACGCGCGAATACTACTCACGCGAATGAGTGGTGTCACTGCTCCGAGCGAGCGCGGTGAAACGCAGAGACGCAAAAAGACGACCGAATGTGAAAACCTCGGATGGCTCGCGTCTGGTTCGTGCCTCCCGCGGAAACGGAAACCGATCGAAAATATCACCCATTCCTCGCTGGTGTTCTTAGAAGCGGAGAAGGCGAAATTGAAATCGGAAACCGCGTTTCGTCAACCTTCTTCCTCGGCGACGACGACGGGAACGACGAAAAGAGGAAAAAGACCAACGAAAACGCGAATAATTTCAAACGCGAAGCGCGAATTGTTGAAAGAGAATAAAGGCGTTCGCGAACGGAATGGAAAAGACGTCAGAGACGAGGAGAGAGAGAAAACGACGTTGGAGACGAAAGCGAGTTTGTACGAAAAGTTGTCGAAAGACGACGATTTGGGAGGAACGACGACGATGAAAATACCGAAAGACGGATTCGACTGTATGGATTTCAAACGGAAACGACTGGAGGAAAAGGAAAAGGAGGAGTACGAGTACGATTTTGGGAGCGCGTACGAAAGACGCAGATACGCGGGAAGAGAGGACGAAGACGAAGACGAAGAAGAGCGAGAACGGAACGAATTTCGGGAGCAACGGCGAAGAGAGGACGAAGAAAGGGAAGCGCGAGAATTTAGAGACGAGGAGAAGCGAGAGAAAGAGCGACGGTTGGTTGAAGACGTGGCGAGAGAGACGGAAGCGGCGAGGCGAGAGAGGGAAGAGGCGAAGATGGAAACCGTCGAAGCGAGAGAGAAGCTGAAGAGGAAATTCATCGAAGAAAAGATTGCGCAGTTGAAGGAGAAGAAGCGATTGGAGAAAGAGGAGAAAAAGAAGAAGGTAAAGACAAAAGAGGCGAAGTAGTTATTAGAGAATTTGTAGTTAGAGATGCTTTATATAGTTTTATCCGTTGCTGTATATTAAGAAAGATTTGATATCTCTCGTGCGCGCGCACCTCACAGTCATCATTCGTCATCATCGCTCGAACTCGCCGCGGTGAACGCCTTCGGCGACGCACTCTTCTGCATCTTTTTCAAGTTACTTTTGGGCCTAGTGTTGTTCGTATTACTATCAGAGCTACTCTTTTTCTTCAAAGTCTTCTTCTCTTTCTTCTTCTTCTTCTTTAACTTCTTCCGTTCCTCGTCCGAGTCGCTCTCAATCTCCACGTCGCTCTCTTCCTCCTCTTCCTCCTCTTCCTCGCTCTCTGACGCGTCCAAACCTTTATAACTCACCTGCGTCCTCGTGTTCCTTCGTCTCCCACCTTCGATAATATTCGACGCGTCGATATCCTCCAGATCTTTTTCCCGTTCGATGTCCTCCTTGACTTTCGCCAACTCTCGCGCCGTCGCGCGAATATCCAACGCGCGTTCCCCGAGCAACTTCTCCAACGCATCCTCTCGCTCCAAATTCGTTTTAAACTTCATGAACACGTGCGTCGCTTTCGCAATTCCGGCATCTTTGCACAGTTTGCGAAGTTTCGAAACTTTCGCGTTCGGCGTTTCCGTTTCCGTCTTCCTCTCGCGAGTTGGTTGCTTCTCTGACTTCTTTCGCTTCCTTTTTACCAACACCTTTGCCTGGTCGTCTTCGTCGTCCTCCTCCGAATACTCGTCCTCGTCCGAATCCTCCTCCGAATCCTCCTCCTCCTCGAGCGTTCCACGTTCAATCACTTCGAGGAGCAGTTTCCCGATGGTCTCTTTCACCGTCGGTTCGTCCAACTGTCGTTTGCTCAGGCGTAAATCCGTTTCGAGAAGTCTCCGGAAGGATTTCTCCCCGAGCTCGTTTTTCTTCTCGACGATGAATTTTCTCCGCGATTGGATGGCGCGTTTGACTCGTTCTGCGAGCGATGCGGCGTTGGTGTTGTTGTTCTCGCGCATGATGCGTATTCGTGTCGTGTGCGACCTCTTTCGCTTCCTTTTTCTGCAAAAAGCGTATCTTTTCTCCGGGAAAAGTGTTGACACGGCGGCACTTTCTGCGCTGCTTTGAAACGCGGAAAAGAAGGCACGCGCCCCGGGTTGTCGTGACATCTCGCCTACGCTCGGAGAAAGAGGCGGAGGAAACGAAGGAGAAGGAAACAATACTCGTCTCGGAATATGAACGCGACGACAACGTTGCTCTCGTTTCCCGAGTTCATCTCGAGATGTGCGTTCGTGAACACATCGACCGCAAAGACAACAACGGTTTCGTCGTTGGATGAGATTGACTTTTCACGCGCGGTGGCGACGCCGAGCGACTTATACGGCGCGTATTTAGGTTTGATGCGATCAGGTTTATGGTTGGAGTGCACGCCGACGTGCGAAATGTTTACTGTCGGCGACGAAAGGGAGGAGGAGGAGGAAGGAGGAAAAGGAAAGCGCAGACGAGAAGAACAACACCAACAACCGCCTTTGTTGTGTTTGATGTGCGAACCGAATCCGAAACCGGAGGAAACGAAGAAGAGAAACACAAAGAATAACACAACAACGAGGAACAAGAGGGACGGAAACGTCGGCAACGGCGCGAAGCGAAGAGCGAGAGCGAAGACGAAAGCGTACGCGTTCGCGCTGAACAGAGGCGTCGTCGACGAGACGTTTTTAGAGGCGGTGGCGAACGGAGATGGTTTGGAGAGGTTAGCGGATCCTTCTTTGAAAGAGCAGCCGGAGGCGAAGGAGAAGGCGGGTTTGATAGCTTTGGCGATGGAAGAGGAGAAAGGCACCGCCGCAAAACTGCCTTTGAAAGAAGACGAGAAAGAAAACGAACGAAACCATCGACGAAACATCGAGGAAAATGTAAAAGAAGAAGGGAAAGAAGAAGAAGAAACCGCACCCTACGAATCCATCATCGTCGTCACCATCGACTCGGACGGCACCACCACGGCAATGCGCGTCTCTCGAGGTTTCGTCGAGCCCGAAGAGCTCCGCCGCAAAGAAGAAAACGACGACGACGAAGAAAACGACCTCGACGCGTCGGGCGACGACGACGACGACGAAGAAGAAAACGGCTTCCTCGGCGGAGGAGGAGGAGAAGCGAAGAACCCACCCAAAGGGAAGAAGAAGAATAATAAGACAAAGAAAAGCATCCCCGCCGGCGCTTTAGCCTTTAGCAGTAGCGACGACGACGACGATTTAGACGACGAGTATAGCGAATAGAGAGTCGAAGCGTAAAGTTCGAGAGGCAACCCAACTAAACCCTACACCCTAACACAAAGACCTCCGAAAGAAAGCAAAGAGAAATTTCTCCACTTTTAGACAAAACCACAACTCGTTAAACGCATATAGACATAATGGGTGCCGACGACGTCGTCACGAGAGAATACACCATCAACTTGGGCAAAGCGACGCACGGAGTGACTTTTAAGAAGAGAGCTCCGCGCGCGGTGAAAGCGGTACGTGCTCGTTCGGCGTGATTTCCGAAAATGCATTTCTTCTACGCGCAAATTTGCTCCTTTTGTTTTTCCTTTCGTAGACGCGTAAATTTTTGCGTAAAAACACACACTTGAAATCTCGAAAAATGGATCCTGTTGCGACTTGCGAGAGACGCGCGAAACGCGCGAAACGTACACGCGGTGTATTTATTTGCGCGTTTGTCGCGTATTTGCGCGTGGTGCGCGTTCGTTCGTGCTCTTCGGGCGACGCGACCGAGAGAGAGAGAGATGAGGGAAAATTGTGTTCCGGTGCAAGACCCCAAAACACCCTAAACAAAAACTGACTCAAAACTCCCTTCACCTCTTGTATTACCAAACACAGATCAAAACGTTCGCGCAAAAGATGATGAAAACGTCCGACGTCCGCGTGGACGTGAAATTAAACAAAGCCGTTTGGTCCAAAGGCATTCGCAACGTCCCGAAGCGCATTCGCGTCCAAATCTCTCGACGAAGAAACGACAACGAAGACGCCGACGAGGAGATGTACTCGTACGTGACGGTGTGCGAAGACGTCCAGAAAGGGGATTTCAAAGGGTTGGGGACGAAAGTGATCACCGAATAATGTAGAGAGAGAGAGAGAGAGACTTACCTTTTTAGCCTAGCACCGACTGTTATGCACTCGTCGTATAGCGAATATATATACCATATATACCATCGCTCGCGTCTTTTCTCGCTTCACACACCTGCGTTTTACTTCACAAATTCTCACCCCTCCCGACGACGACAAAAACGCGAAAAGAACAAAAACACCTTTGGAAATCACGTCACCCCATTCCTCGAGAGATGGCGGTGACGCCAAAAGCGAACCTCAAAACGTCGTCATCAGCTTTCGGGTGGTCGTCTTTCTTTCATCATCCTCCTTCGCGGGGAAAGAAGAGAACCAATTTTCGCATTTTCGTCGTCGTTCTGTGCCTCGTCTTTCTCGTCGGCGTCTGCCTCAAAACCACCTCAAACTCCTCGGGGAAGAAGACAATCACGTTCAGAGTGCGAATTCGACGTAAACTCGGCGGCTTTCTCTCTGAAACGACGATTTCGAAGACGAAGAAAAATGTTTTGGACGAGGTGAAGCACTTTGCTCAGTTTCATCAACACACGACGTTTCAGGAGGAGGAGGAGGAAAACCACGGGAACGAAAGAAGAAGAGAGGAAGAAGGCGAACACGAACGAGAAGCGGTGATTGCGCACGATTTACCGCAGTCGACGGTGGACGCGCATTTAGATGAGACGGAGGAGGAGAATAGGAGTAGCGGTAGCGAGACGACGACGACGAGTGCGGAACGTAACGAGGATCCGGTCGCGACGATAACCGCGGCGACGGGGAATAAGCCGCATCTCGCCCGAGGATGGCTCCTTTCGAAGCTTCCATTCGATGTGGACCAACCAGGGAGCGAGAGGACGGCTTTGGAGGCGAATTTTAACGGGTCGGTTCCTTTGTTGACGCACCGAGGGATATTTAAGTACGATCCGACGCCGAGAGTGGACGGGATGAACTATTATAGAAGAGTGTACGCGGTGACGCAAGTCGGCATGGCGCAGGATTTGCCAAATTGGAAGAGCGTTGGAGAGGCGGATATGGAGGCGACGGCAAATAGTAGAAGACGGAGGAGGTTGTTGAGACATAGAAATAGCGGGGGGGGCGAAGGCGCGGCGGATGCGGATGTGGAAGCCTTAGCGGCTGAAGCCGAGACGGTGATTGACGAAAGCGACGACGTTGGATTCGGACTTGGTGGTGATAGTAGCGATAACTTGCAGCAGCAACAACAACAACAACAGCAACACATGAAAATTGAAACCGCCGGCGCTGGTTTGGAAGAAGCGTTGCGCTCAAAACCGCCCGGAACGCGTGGTTTAACATTTCGCATCACAAAACACCTCTACGACGCGTTACCACCTCGCGATCCGTCGTGGCGGTACAAGACGTGTGCAGTTGTCGGTAACGGTGGAGCTTTACTCACCTCGAGACATGGGAAAGATATCGACGCGCACGATGCGGTTTTACGAATGAACAACGCCCCGGTTGGCGGTCGATTTACCGATTACGTCGGCTCGAAGACGACGTTTAACATGATCAATTTTCACTGGGCGCGAGAAATCACGCAAAGAACGCCGGTTGTAGAAACCGACGCGTTCTTAGTCATGTATGAGTCCGTGTTGCACACGTTGAGAAATCAATTGTACCCGAAACTCCTCCGGATGCAAGCGCAAGGACAGCTTCCAGTTGTCCCGGTGTTGACCTCGCCGGATTTCACCGTAAAAGGCTACGGTATTTGGTTGCAGCTGAAAGACGTCCTCGAACAACGACGCGCGGCGGAACGCCGCGAAAAAAATGAAAAGTTGGTCAAGGAAGGTAAAGCAGTCGAGCAGCTGAAACATCCAGGTGCGTACAAGCGCAAACCAATGTCTGGTTTCTTTGCCATGTTGTTCATGCTGAATCTGTGCGACTCGGTGGACATGTACGGGTTCTCGAATTGGCGTCCGAGTCGAAGTAAGATTCCGTACCACTACTTTGATAAAGTCAAAGGGACGACGGCTGTGCACTCGTTTGATTTATCCATGGAAGTGTTTATGGAAATTGCCAAAGCGCACGACGTGAACATGATTGACTCCGAAGGGAAGAGTACGAAACTTCGAGATGATAAATTAAAATTTTAGCGCTTAACATTCTAGATAATACTACCAGCAGTACAAATTGCATATAGAAATACATCAGACATACGTTCTAACGGAACGCATATTCGCAAATCTTGACGATTATTTCGCCTTCATCCTCTTGACACGGATTCCGAACTGCTAACAGCGTATCTTTCCTCTTTACGTCTTTCACGCCGCTCTTCTCTCGTATGATTTTGAGAAACTTCTCGTGGTTTTGCGGGAATCGCGACGGCGGATCGGCAAGGAGAAACGTAAACGGCGACGACGTGGCGCCGTGTTGTTGTCGTCTCGACAAGGCTTTAAATACGATCGATGCCACGGCTTCGACGGCTTCTTCGCAATACAAACAATCGCACGCGATGACGACGTCGTACGCAAAATCATCCTGCTCTTTGACGAGATACTCATCCAACTTGAACCAATCCATAATCTTCGCCTCGATGCATTCACACTTTCGGCTACTTCTGCTACGTCTATCGACTACACCTTCTAACAAACCTACATCCATCTGCGCCAACCCGTCTACGACGCTCGCGTCTTCATCCAGCGCTTTCGTCACCGAGCCAAATCCATTCGCAACCGCACTCGCCGCCGCGCAATAACACGCGAACGGCTCTCTATCCGTCATGGTCACTTTCCTCGCTCCTTCCATCGCACACAAAACACCCGTTAACCCGACGCCGCAACCTAACTCTAACACTCGCTTCCCTCGCACTAACGAGCCGCCGCTCTCGTCCGAAACCAAGTATTCGTTCAACGCGATCCCGCCATGCCACACATCCGCCCAGTGCGGATCCTCGTCCGGTTTTCCCAAAGCAGAGAATACGTTCGCCACTAATTCTTCCGACTCTGGGAGGATGACGGACATCTCGATTCCAACATTCTCGTCGTCGTCATCTGACGTATTTCGTTCTCTTTTGGTTCCCAACTCCCCTCCTGAAAGGCTTGTCTTTCTGCCACCGTTAAAACCAAACGAAAGTTGCGCTCGAAACAAATCCAGAGGGTAATGGTCCGAACACGCGTGCTCGAGCTTTAGATTCGTCCGTTCGTATCTGCCCGGGGTCGATCGATGGCGCAGATAATCATGATGTTTGTCTTCTTCTCCTCCTCCTCCTTCCGAATTGGAAATGGATAAAAAACGCGGGGAACGCCCCCGAAGAGAAAGAGGAAGACGAGGAGGAAGATGGAAACGAAACGAAGAGGCGGAGGCGGTGGTGGAGAACATCTCGCGTATTCTTTTATTTTTACGAGCTTCTTCGGTAACGATGCATTGTTTTATTGATCGTCGTCGTCGTGTTATTCGTGTTCGTGTTATGTTGTAAAGAGTTTTTCAATTAAATATTCCTCCTCTTTGGTTGTATCTCTCCGAGAGAAAAAGAATCAAGTTTTCACCCGCGTTCTCTCTCTCTCTTAACTTAGTCTCGCAATCAATGAAGTTCTGCTTCCCACTCCTCGAGTTCCATTTCATCTTGTTCTTGCTGTTGTTGTTGCGCGGCGGCGATCGCGGCGGCGGCTTGTTGTTGTTGCAACATTTGCATGTGTCCTCCCGGGGCGGGACCGCCGCCATTTGCGCCTGGACCGCCTCCTAAACCGCCCCCTGGACCACCGCCCAAGATGTGGTGGAAATGGTGGTGGTGTGGGTGGTGATGATGCGTCGCCGTCGGTTCCGGCGCTTGCGTCGGGCACCCGTTTTCCACGGCGTACTCGTAGACGTCGCGGTGGCCGTGCTTCATGGCCATCTTGCACGTGCGGTAATCCCAGTTGACGCCTTGCGATCGTAAGAAAATCAAGCACTGCAACTGTCCATACTCTGCCGCTTCGCTCGTGGTCGTCTCGTTCGCCATGCAACCGTTCGCCATCGCCCATTTCAACATTTCCAGGTGGCCGCTTTGACACGCGCCTCGCGAAGTTCCGATGTTCCACGGACATTCTCTTTGCCTGCACCACTTCAACATCTCAAAGTTCCCTTCCGCGGCCGCCGCGCTCGTCGTGTTGTGATCCCACGGCACCTTCTTCTTCTCTCTCAAAAACTTCAACACTTCCCAGTGTCCGTTCTCCGCCGCCTCCGCGCACGTCTTTTCGTCCATCGGACAATTTTCCTCGCACAAGTAGTTCAACGTCTTCATGTTCCCTTTACTCGCCGCTTCCCACGACGTCGTCGCGTCCCACCTGCACTGTTTTTCCTCTCTCGCCCATTTCAGCAACTCCAAATCGTTAATCTCGCACACTAAAGAGCAGAACTCCTCCTCTTCTCGCGTCCATCGCTGCCACGCCCACTCGAGCGTTTCTTTCGACGAGAACTCGCCCACTGCGTAATAAAAGAAGAACGATGAAGTCAAAGAAAGAAGACGATACGTGGTCAGTTGAAAATCGAACAAAACACAACGTGATATTAAATCAAACGAGAAGATCTGATGATGCGTAGAAGAAAAAGGGGCGAGATGATGAGATGAAAATGTCCTCCGAAGCGTTTCTCGCGAATTCGCTTCGATCTCAAACCGTAACGCATTCGTACCATTAAACTTCCCGGGAACGGACGCGACGTTTTTGCTCCTCTTCATCGCCTCTCTGCTTTCGCTGTTCGCTTGGTTCAAGAACTTCAAATCTGCGCCGTTCAGTTTGCACACGATGTGCGTTTGGAATATGTCGTCGTGGTCGGTGATGAGTTGCCAGAGTATGTTTTGTTCGTTCAAGCAGACGAAACAAAACCCGCGATTTTCCAACTCCGCCGGGGAGAGCTGATGCAACGTGTCTCGAATGTGATTGTACTCTCGACTGTTGAGCTGTTGGCGGCCGCAAAACGTGCACGCGTTTAACGGGTTTTCGGAGGATGGTTCCGAGTACATCTTTACGTGTCTCTCCTTCTCTCTCTCTTTCTCTCTCTAGAAAGAGCGCGCGCGCGCGACCACGGAGAGTGAGGAAAGTCAAGCTTCCGAGAAATTTTCCCCTCTCTCCTATTTAGGGTTTTATTAGCAACCCTAAACTACTCAAGGGGGACGCAATTTTCTTTCACGTACCGCAGAGAAATGCTCTGTTGATGTTTGCTCGACCGGGAGAAGAAGAAGAAGAAGAGCACACATCGTCATCATGTGCGGACGAGTCAACGCTCGCGTTTCCTTCGAGGACGTCCAAAAACTCTTTTCTGCTGTGAAAGAAGATAAAGACGAGGAGGAAAAGGATGTCAAAATCGTCACATGGGTGAACGAAGGTGCGCACGCTCAGTTGCGTAACTGCGCGCCGTCGGAAACGGTCGCAACGCTCGTCGCGGAAGACGAGGTGTGGACGACACGATTCGGATTGATTCCATCGTACAAGAAATCTACGTACGATAGGAAGAGAGATCATTACGTGGCGTTTAACTGTCGCTCGGAAACGATTTTAGAAAGACAGATGTTCAACAGGTGCACAGAGGCGAACGCGAAAGATAAAGGGAGAGGAAGGGCGGTGGTTTTGATTCGCGGCTTTTACGAATGGAAGAAGGACAAAATGGGGAAACAACCGTATTACGTGTCGAGAAAAGACGGGGAATTACTGTGCGTGTGCGCGGTTATGGACACGTACAAAGGAGACGATTATTGCGACGACGGCGGCGAGATATTAAGGACGACGAGTTTGTTAACGAGAGACTCGAAAGGGACGAGGTTGAGTTGGTTGCACGACCGGATGCCGGTGATGTTAAAAAAAGAAGCTGTGAAGACGTGGCTGACGGATAACACGAAACGTATCGCATCGTTTTTGAAGGACGAAGAAACGACCACCCATCGAGGAGGAGGAGGCGTCATCGAGAAAGGCGAAGATTTGCAGTGGTACCCGGTGACTCCGGAGATGGGAAAAATCGAATTTCAAGGTGACGCGTGCGTAAAAGAAGTCGTCGCGGTGGCGAAGAAGAACACGCAGGATATCAAGAGCATGTTCGCGAAGGTGGTGGCGAAGCAAAGCGCGGAGAAGTTGAGTCAAGTCAAGATCGATGCATTCGCCGAAACCGCGAACTGCGATAAAGAAGACGAACCACCCGCGAAGAAGAAGCTGAAGTTGTAAAAAGAAGATTAATATTAGTTTATAGATAGATGATTCATTTCATGTTGTAAAACAAAACACATTCATTGCCGCTGCTATACTATACTCGCTAATCTTTCGAAGGTACTTTCCCGTCCAGAGCCTTCAAACTTTCGATTTCCTCGTCATCTAACTCGAACGAATCTAACCTCAACAAACTATCTTCCATGTGCTTCCGATCTCGACTTCGCGGGATGATTGTTTGATGCAACACGTTCTTGGCGTAATTGAGGACGACCAATGCAGGCGAGACGTTATATCTCGCAGCAATATTTTTCACGACGTCGTTATTCAACACCGGATTGGTTTTATACTGCCACCACTGACCGCCTAAAGAGGAATACGCTTCGAATCGCCACCCGTATTTCGCGCACACGTCCATCGTCCTCCGATCTTGCGCGAAGACGTCAGAACGCATTTGCACCACCAACGGTTGCACGTTTGCAAACGCGTGCAATTCTTCCAGAGCGTTCGCGTTGAAATTCGAGACGCCAATAAACCGCGCGACTTTAAACTCCACGACTAACCGTTCGAGCTCTCTGTACGCCTCTTTCCACGTCCCCGGAACGACTTCCCCTCGCGAACATAAATTCCCCCAACACTCGCTGTAATGCAACAAAACTAAATCTACGTATGTCGTTCTTAAGTTTGTTAACGAAGTTTCAATCATATCCATCCCTTTCCTGCCTAAATGTCTCGGATGGATCTTCGTCGTCACGAACACGTCTTTTCTCTTCACCACGTTTATGCTCTCCTCTATGGCTAACCCAACCAAATCTTCCCGGTACCACTCCGGAGCTTGCGCCGTGTCTATCATTCTGTACCCAACTTGTAAGGCTTTTTTGACGCTCTCTTTCGTCTCAAGACCTAACCCAGCCGTGCCGAATCCAATCGCAGGCATCGTCATCGTCATCGATTCATCTTCGGTTTTGTTCTCGTTGGTTTCATCAGTTTTTGAATTTTCCAATTCGGTTTTCCCTTTTGCCGGCGGCGGAGAGGATTCAATCTGCGTCAGCACGTCGAAAACCCGGTAGTTCGCGTAGAGTATGACGAGTACGAGCGATAGGAGAGGAATAAATACTCGTCGCGGTTGTCCTCGTCGTCGTCCTCGATGGCTTTTGGTGTCGAGTATCAGTTGAGCCATGAAAGGTCTGTTTGTTCTGAGGAGAAAAGAACACGTCGTAACATGTCGTATTGTATTGTATGGTATGGTAGTATTATAAATGTATTAAAACGGCAACTTCGGCAAGCTGACGGATGGTAAGCTGACGGACGGTAAGCTGAAGCCTCCGGATTCCTCCGCTTCGGCGGGCGCTTCGGCGGCGGGCGGCGGCGGCGGAGTCGTCGCCGCCGGTTCAGACGGCGCCGGAGCCGCCGGTTCGGGCTCTTTCACGACCTCGTACGTGTTGCTCGCATCCGCGCCTCCACCTCTCACTCCTGCGCCTGAATTGCTGGCATCAAAAAACGCCGCCGATTGTAACTCCTTCTTTGGAGTTGCGTCCTCTTCTTGCGATATCGCTTGTTGTTTCGCGGCTTGCCCTTCCGCTTTCGCTCTCGCGGCAGCCAAAATGGCAGCTTTCTTCGCGTTCTTCGCCGCGGTCGGGTCTGGTTTCTCTTCTTTTTTCCCACCACCGAACGCGAAAGACGGCAACGCGTAGAACACGGCGGACGTTGCCAAAAGGACGGCGTCTCTTCTTCTCGTCCTCGTTGGTTTCGATGCCTCCTCGTCGTTGGTTTCCTTAACGAGAATCGTGCTGCTGACGGGGACGCAAAAATGTCTTTTTATCTCCTTCCTTTGATGTTTATGTTTATGTTGTTTCGCGTTGCAAAAACTCGCGGGAGCTTTCATGATGGAAAACGAGGACGACTGCGTCATCGTCGTCGCAAAAGGAGAGGAGAACATTTTGATTTTGCGCGGTGTAGCGTTCAATCCTTAATGAAATGAAGAGATGAAGAAGAGAGAAAGAGAGAGAGAGAACGACGTACTTGTAGGGTTTAGTATACCCTAAACAAGTACTCGATTTACGCGTGTATTATTATCTTTATATATCGGTTTTATATATTACATAGTTCGTTTTCTCTTTCGCTGCTGCTTAACAAGGTGCGTGTGCTGCGTTCTTACTTCTTTTTTCTATGGATAGGCGCAAAACTTTACCCTTTTGCGGCGTTCTCTTTGCCACGGGCGCTTCGCGTAACGCGGTTCGCGCTCTGCTGGTTTGCTTCCTCTCTCGCTCGCTCGCTCGCTCGCTCTTTACATATTAGTATTCTTATTAGTCTTATTCTTTGGCTTCGGAAACGACGCTTTTTAAGGATTCGTTGATTCGCTTCCCGTCTTCGGTGATCACGCACTGCGGCGATTCTATTTGACTTGGAATGTGTAATCCGGCTTTGATTCCTAACTCGGTTTCGTCTTGGGAAACGACTAAATAGTCATCCTTGGAAGATCCGACGGAGAGATGGATCGGGACGTCGCACTGCTCGGCGTTGGAAAACCCAGCCGCTAAACACTCCATTTCGCGTCGTTTATCCGCTCTGTCGTTGGCTAAACAGACTTTGTCGAGTTCTTCGATACCGCCCGGGTGTTTACTCAATTCGTCTTCGCCTAAAAATAACCCCCACGGCGCGCCCTGGAACTGTTCGGTGTGGTGGATGGTGTGCGCCGCGGCGACCCTTCGCAACCACGGAAGTTTTCCCAACGGCCCGGTCGGAAATCGTTTGTGAACCATCCCATCGTGAACGTACATGTACGCGATACCGAATAAGGTGATGCCAAGACCGGCGCCAAAACATAACCCTCCGTACACCCCCGGCGTGAAAAAACCGTACGAGCACAACACAAACGCCGGCACGCCGTTGGCCACCGCGAAGATATCGTTCGCCTCGAACGCGCCTTCTCTCGGTAAATGGTGCGACTCGTGCAACAACCAAATCTTTTTGTTCCAATCTTTCCTGTATTTCATCGGCATGGACCACCAAACGTCGTGCCATAAGTATTTATGCGCGAATCGAGCGTAAAACTCCATCCCGACCGCCGCTCCGGCGATCAGCGCCAACTGCGCGAATAACTCCGCCGTCGGAAAAACACTCACCCCACCGACGTCGTCCATCAAGTTATACGACCTCAACAATCGAAAATACGTCGCCGTAATTGCAATCGAGGTTACTCCGCAGCTCGAAATCAACGCCGCCCACTCGTAATCTTTCGAATTTTTCTCGCGTTCCGATTTCGTCAAGCGTTTTACACCTTTCACTCCTTGCAAAGGCTTTTCGGCGTTGATGTTGTCTCCGTTGTTTTGCTGTCTTTGCTGCTCGGGTTCTAGAACTGCGTTTAAACGAGTTGTTTTTGTCGCCGCTTTCGTGGTAAAGGGAGGAGGCGTGTCTTTTCTGGAGGCAAAGACGGTGAAGACTTTCATCGGATTAGTCGTCGACGTCGCTTTACCTCTTCGAGGCGATGGAAATGATTTCGAGGACGACGATGCGGTGACTCGAGCACTCCTCGAACGCGACGCGATCGTCGTCATCGCGCGTCCTCCTTTACCGCTGAACGAACCAACCGAAGTCAAAGTCGTCGAAGACGACCCGGAAAGAAGCGGCGACATCATCTTTTTCTATACCTCCTTCCTCTCTCTCGTTTGGATAAGTTCGTCCGTCACACAGAAGAAAGAAAAAAGCGTCAATCTCTCTCTCTCTCTCTCTCTCTCTCTTGTAACTCTCACAAAACGCACGATAACACACCGTCTCTCTCTCTCTCTCTGTGTGTGTGTGTGTGTGTCCGCGCGCGCGTATCCCTCTCTGAGTCTCTCGTCTCTCCAACTCTCTCTCTCTCGTAATAATGGAACAAAACAAGTGCGAGGAAAAGGACGGCTTGGCGGCTTTTTGACCACGAATTTTTCTTCGCCATTTTTTGCTTAGGGTTTCCAACCCTAATAATGCCTTTGAAGAAAGGGCATCGCTCTCCCTCGATGTGCCCCATTATACGCTCGCGCTTCTCCGCTCTTTCTGTGCGGTCTCTCGTCGAAATAGAACGCGCTTGGTATATATACTACGCGCGTAAGTGTGTGTGTGTGTGTTTAGTGCGTTCTTTTCTGCGTATTAAAAGGCGAGAGCGTATAATAGAGCGTGTTGTGATTGCATCTCTCTTTTGTTGTCTAACGGGAAAAACGTCTCGTGAAAGATGAGCGGGAATAC
>JACLAB010015540.1_pt1 | contig 26623 bp, 20 predicted proteins | sample 8027921 | NCBI WGS metagenome assembly JACLAB01 (sample SAMN15725117, study PRJNA655200) | protist metagenome | isolation source: fluorescence activated cell sorting (FACS) single amplified genomes of... | place: USA: West Boothbay Harbor, Gulf of Maine | collected 2000-07-19
AAACTTTCTAACGTAATCTCTGCCTGCTCGACGGTGTCTTCAAACAATGATTCACTCCAAAGCGGCCACACTGACTTGGTGTACGCCTGTGAGCGAAGGACCAATTGTGATAAATCTGACACGCCGTCGGAATTTTCGTCGATGACGCGACGAAGCCTTTGCGTCTTCATAGAAAACTCACGGTCGAGGAATACGATTTCTTCTCGAAAGGGCTTCAAACGGGATTCTATAATCGCTCGCAATGGTCGCAAAACAGTATGTTTTACTAACGCGAGTATATCACTACCGTGCTCGGGAAGCGTACGCGCGTGCGCTTCCAGCGCGACGATTTGCGCCGCGATGGAATCGACGTCATCCGCGGTCAATCCCGAAGACGGTGGCGGCGCTGACGGCGGTTCAATTTCGCTAGCACTCGGTTGAGGAGCATCGCCGTCGTTCATCGAAGCCCGTGGCGGGCTCGCTCGGTCATCCTCAAGAGGTGCCGCTTTGAGCGCCGCGATTTCGGCGCGAAGCGACATCTTCTCCTCGTGTGCTCCAGCGGCGGCACCGTCGTTCAACTGGGCCATCTTTTGCTGCAAATCGCGCGATACTAGACCAATATACAAATCATCCACGTCTGTAGACGCAGCGACGTCGGTGATGGCTTTTGGCAAGCGAATATCGCTCGGACGCCGCTGCTTGCCGCGCACGCGAGCCGTCAAACCATCCACGCGGGCGGGAGACAAATCCTTGGCAATTAATTCGCGCACGCGCGACATAAATGCATCGCACTTAGCATCATCGTCTTCGCCATCGGTGGTTTGTAGAGTATCACCTAGCTTTTGTAACAGTTCAATCGCTTCACCCATCTCCGTCGTCGCTAAAATGTCCTCCGCGTTTGGCTCCAATAAAGCGATACACGCGGCAAACAACGGGGCTCTATGCACACATGAGAACACCTCATCCCATAGCTCCATCGTTACTCGCGTGGGAAGTACGTTCACAAACAACGTCAACAACCACTGGCTGCTCATAATCGCCGCGATGATATCATCCGCCGCCAACGCCGCGACGTGCAATCCAACCGCCGGCAACCGTTCTCGCAACAATTGCGAAAACACGCGCTGATCCAACTTTGCCCCGAGCATGCCCGATGAAAAGTACCCCGGAACGACTTCCTGCACCAGCGTCACGAGGCACCAAAACGCATCCTCCTCATCCGCGCCAGCGAGTAACAAAAACGCCGCAATCGAATGCATCGATTGCACGTACCCCACATCCGGCGCGTGCGACGCGAACGCCAACAACACCCGCCGCAACGCGTTCCACGCCACGCCACCAGGCGTTAAATCCAACCCATCGAACGCGCCGCCCACGCGCGGGAGATCCTTCTCGATCTGCGCGCACACCTCGAGCGCGTGCGTCTCGTCGCTCCGAAGCTCCACCAGCGCGTGAAAATGCCCAGTGAATTCGCGCCTCGACGTCGACGCACCGCACGCGCGCGGCCACTGCTCGGCGCGCAAAGCGCCTCGCGGGGTGTGGCGCCAGCGATCCATCGCTCGCGGCGGCGGCGGCGACGTGTGGCGCCCGTCGGCGCCGCGCGCGGAGGTTCCGCGGAAAAAAAATGCTGGTCCGTTTTGAATATGCGACGAGTCATAACCAGGGACAGAGACACTCGCGTGATACAAAACGCGAGGCCAGTGCCTGGTTTGCGCGCGCGCGACCGACGTCAGACGCGTCCACGCGCGACGCACGCCGCGCGGTCCTCCGCTCGCGCGCGCGACGCAAGTTCGAGGGAGCTTTTCTGCGCGTGATTTCGCCTCGACGCGGGCGAACGACGCGTCGCGACGGTGGGTGTCGGCGTGTTCGTGTTCGCATCCTCTCGGACGGTGCGACGCGATTGATTTCGTGATCGATACGAATCGTCAACGAGCGTGGGTATGCGACGAACGGCGGTGCGCGACGTGCGCACGCCGGTGCTCGCAAAGCTTAATCTCTCGCGCGTGGGCGCGCTGGTGTTTCGATGCACGCCGGATGTGAACGACGGCGCGGCGATGGAGCAATGCAGGCACATCTTGGAAGACGCGGCGAATGATGAATTAATGTCTCTGGCGCGTTCTTTCGCCGCGGTTGTCGAGACTTCGGAGGAGGAAGAGCGCGCGAAACGGACGAAATTGTTGCGCATCGTGGCGATGAGTAGTAATACGTTTGCGTGTTTGACGGAGAAGCGATTGATCGAGGCGACGAAGACGGTGTTGATGTCGATGCGAAAAGACGCGCGACTGGCGCCGTTGCGAATCGAGGATGTGTCGGACACTTTAGATCATGCGTCAGAGATGGATGTATTGATGAGCATGATGCCTATGATTGTTTTGGGGTCGTTTGCGGAATTGCCAAACTGGCGTATTTTCGGTGAAAATGATACGGGCAAGCGGTACATGGCGGCGAATTTTTGGCCAGCATCGCCGGGCGAGATGACGACGGCGTGCGGGGTCGAGATCGAGCGTGGTGTGAATTGCTCGCGAGCACACGCTCGACTTGATCGCGATGTTAACGAGCATGATGATGTTGAGATTTATTTCCCATCCATCACGGCTGTGGTGATGCGTTTGCAACGTTTGGAAAGTGTGATCGATGTGATGCGCGAGGTGGACGTGAGCGAGAGCGCTCTTCGCGATTTCATTCGCGGTGGCAAGGTGATTAACATCCAACACACGCCCGTGATGGCGCAAGCGGCGCCTGAAATTGGTGTTGAAGTTGCAATCATTGCTTTTCGTCGTGAGTTGCCTCCGAATAGTGAGTTTCAGTCTATGGAGGAATTTCTTCTCGCGTTTACGTCGCGATTGCAATGCTCCCTTCCGCCCATGAAATCACCTGATGACGCGCTCCTCGCGGATGTATGCTTTCCAGGGCACGCAATGCCATATCTCTGGCCCGTGTCGTTACTTCTCAAGAACACGGGAGCTACTGAGCTTACGGCGCGCGCGAGTGCGGTGGCAAACGATCAAGTTTTGTCGTTTCTTTGGAACTGCGCGCAGCTTGACATTGCAAACACCAAGCTGACATTTCAAGTCAAGCGCAGCGCTTTCATGACGAAGGAGATTACTCCAGTAGATGGTTGCTTGATTCCTGAATTTTTCCACAGCGCTTCGGTCACAAATTCTCTCTGGCCGTCGGTCGGTATGCCGTCGTCGTTCGATACGTGGATTAATCCGTTTGCGAACCCGTTATCGATTGAAGTGTTTTCGCCGCAAGTGCCTCTTCCACCTTCGGTGTTAATGAATTCATCTTCTCTCCCGCCTTATATACCAAATCCGAGTCAGGACACGGTAAATTTGGAGGCTGATTCGATTCTCGAACGGGCCAAAGACTTATCGCCGGCGCGAATCATCGAGCGCGAAACCAAGCGAGTTCGCACGGATGACGAGGACGAAGAAGTCATGCCAGCGCCATTCTTGGGATCTCGCATCACAAAATCAGGTGAAGTTCAAGCGCCAGTGACGCCAGTTCCTCGAACAAAGGGCCAACGCACGCCACGCGCAAAGCCAAAGCCAAAGCCAAAGCCCGAAACCAAAACTGAAACGTGTTCGACGGAGACTACGGAGACGGTGGCGAAAAAGCTTGGTATCGATTCCAAGGATGTCCCGACACCAATCGTTCTGATGTATGAGCTCATCGTGAGTGGGAAAGAGTCAGAAATTAGCACCAAAAAAGGGCCAAAGAGCATTCGCGACGCGGCTATGGCCTTGAAAAAAATTGATCCCACGGTGACTATTTACGAACACAGTCGATGCCGAAAGAAGGAGGATTTGATCGCCTTGTTCCGGGAAAAGCTCATGTGAGGCCCTCGGCCATTATTGATATGTATGATATGTATGTTAGTGCGACTGCGCCGCGGATAAAGTTAATATTTGATGAAATATATTTGAATTAAATCGTGCGAGCGTTCTGTTTCTAATCTTTCTACTTGTTTTATGCGATGCCGTCAAATAAAGCTGCAAACTTAGCCATGGTGTCGGCGGAAAGTTCCTTGGACTGGTTTTCGTTAATGTATTTCATTTCTTCGCCAAGCGTTTCGTTTGCACGTTGCGTTGCTTTGGCGAGCAATTGCTCAACCTCGTCGGCGGTCTTGTTCTTTGTGTAACCCTTTTGAATCGCAAACAAACCGATGGTTTGCTCGGCGAGCGTGGAGACGTCACCTTGTTTTTGCTTCAAGAATCCGCGAATGGCTTCAGACCTCGTGCGCAGCTTGATTTTTTCGTCACCAGCGCAACCGAAAGTACCCATGTCATCCGATTGCATCAAATCGAGACGCAATTGGAGAAAGTTGAGCGAACGGAACGGACCGGCGGCGCCGGGCGCGCCGATGCGACTCACTGAATCCTTGGCGCTAATGATCCAGCCTTCTTGAGGGTCATAAGAGTCTACGAATACCTGGCCATCGGTAATTGACATGAATTCTTCAACCATCGGTCGAGATTGCACGAATTTAGACTCGGGAAGTTCTCCTTCGCTCGCAGTTTTTGCGGCGGCGGCGGCGGCTTTAGCCTCGAGAGCCTTGCGCAGCTTTTCTTGAATCGCTGGCGGCATATCTGCGAAACCCGCAATGGAGTCCACGCTACTCGGGAGCACGGCGCCTCCGGCGCCAGCGCCTTCGACACCGCTCTTGAACGTCTTTTTGTATGCCCCTTTCGGGTGATACATGACGCCCATGAGCGTGATGGATCCGCCCTTGAGCTTGTCATTCAATCGAGCGATACGCTGCAACGTCATACCAAGGAATCTACGACGTTCCGCAAGCGAGGCGGAGATTAACATCCCTTCGTATTCTTCCATTTGTTCTTGCGTGCCTTCGGGGACGTTCAATTGAGGCGCCATGCGCGACATGTCCGTCGTAAAGTTCACCAAGCCGGTGAAATCATCGAGCACCAATAGCACATCTTGCCCAGTCGCCCGCGCACCTTCGGCAATCGCAAACGCCGTGCACGTCGCCGCATACCGCTCCCCCTCGCTTGCGTTGGTGTTACAAGTCACAATCGTCGTGTGCGCCATGGCACCATCAGCTTCTAAACGCTTTGTGACTTCGTTCACTCGGGACGCTTGCGCGCCCAACGCCGCGTACACGCATCTCACACCCGTGTTCTTTTGTGCCGCGATTGACGTCAGCCCGAGTTCGGACAAACCCGTACCTGGTTCACCGCTCACCAACATACACTGTCCACGGCCGACCGGGGCGAGTAAATCCACGGCTTTAATTCCCGTCACGAGCGGCGTCGTGATGGGCTTTCTATCCTCAACGCTCGGTGGCTCACGCATAATTCTCGACGAATCTGCCGTTCCAGTCACCATCGCCACGTTCGATCCTACAATCTCCCCAAGTGCATCTACAACCTTCCCTAACGTCGATCCCGCGCTCGGTCCGAGCATAAAATCAACCTTACTCGCCTCGCAGCGTTCGCCCGGCGCCACCGCGTTTGCCGCGTCCCGAATAACTTTCCGCCCAGAACTATCCACGTCATACATCAACCCAAACGTCTTCGGCTCGCGGTGACTTAACAACACCGCGCGTGTACCACTTTCAAACGTTAATATCGCCCCAGCCGGGGCGGCACTGCGCATGCCTTCCAACACGCACACGCCGCCCGCATCCGTCGCCGACAACGCGCCGCTAAAGTTCAACCGAGCGTCTTCATTCTCGACGTCTTCCACCGTCGGCGACGCCGCGCGCGCGAGCGCATCACGTGGCATCGCTCGCCCAACCACGCCTGGCACCGACGACGACGACGACGACGCGCACCGGCGGCGCATGAGCAGCGTCGTCCCACTGGGCCTATCTGCGCCGCCAGCACATCGCGTCTTCGGCGACGATAACGACGCCGCGCGGCGCGCGAACGCGACGGCGACGGCGCGCGGAGATGCAAACATGAGCGTTTCGACGCGGTGTGCGCGCGTGCGTGGCGGTGCGCGAGCTCGCGGCGTCGCGGTATGAGGCGTGGCGCTGGGCACCGACACAGCGCGACTCGCCTGTCGCCGCCGCCGCCGACGACGACGACGACGACGACGCGCGCGCGATGGCGAAGCGTAAGAAGACCGCGCGCGATGGTGATGGTGGTGATGCGTCGGCGACGGCGACCGCGACGGCGGCGGTGACGAACGCGGGTGGATCCAATTGGGCGGCGCTCAAGGCAAAGATTGGCGCTGGAACGACGCCGATAGCGAAGAAACGCGCGGCGGAGAAGCGCGCAATGGAGGATGTGACGACGACGGATGGGCGTGCGGGTGACGACGAGGCGGCGGCGAAGAAGCCGCGGGTGACGGGGAAGAATAGGTCGGTGACGCGCGTGTTGGCGCTCGATTGCGAAATGGTCGGCGTGGGAACGGATGGGAAACGATCGATATTAGCGCGTGCGTCGGTGGTGAATGAGGATGGACACGTGATATTAGATACTTTTGTGTTGCCTACGGAGCGTGTGGTGGATTATAGGACGGCGGTGTCGGGGGTGCGGCCGAAGGATTTATTGAGCGCGAATGGCGCCAAGAGCTTTCAGAAGGTTCAAGCGCAACTAAGTGAACTATTCAATGGGAGAATACTCGTCGGGCATTCGCTCAAGAATGATATGAAAGTTTTGATGTTGGATCATCCGAAGAAAGATACGCGGGATACGAGTTTGTATCATCCGTTGACGCGCCCGTTGCGCTCGGATGAACGCTGCGTGCCCGGAGCTCCGCGCGGACGAGGTTGCCGCGCCTTGCGCGATCTCGTCGCCCAACATCTCGGATTAGTCATTCAAAAAGGCGAACACTCGTCGGTAGATGACGCCCGCGCGGCGTTGTTGCTCTATCAAAAGTTTCAGCGCAAGTGGGAAAATTCTTTGCGCGGCAGAGAGAAAAAGTCATCAAAGTGAAACCGTAGACGGCTCGCCGGATCATGTAGCGATGTTATTATTAGTCACATTAGTCACATCACGAGCCGAACCGCGGCGGTGGACATGAGATGTATTGTTCAACCGATCGCACTCGCGCGCGACGTCGCAACGGCTACGTCGCGCGCTGACGTCGCGTACGTGCCCACTTTGGCGCGGTTGAGCTGTTGAGACACTCGCGCCCGATCGACACTTCACCACGCATCAAACGCGAAACGACCGCGCGCACACGCTCCAGACGCGCAGACGATGACGATGGCGGTAGCGTCGATGGACGTCGACGCCTCCCCCGCGGGTCTTCGCGCGTATTACAAGGCGAAGATTGAATCCATGGAGGTGGCGTTGAGTCAAAAGACGCAAAACTTGCGTCGCTTAGAAGCGCAGCGGAACGAGTTGAATGGGAAAGGTGCGCGCGTAGTTAGGATGCGCGTGATTCGTGTGTCGTGGCTCGCGCGGTTGACGGTGATGACGGCGTGAGGGGTGAATCGTGCGGGGCAGATCGCGACGCGAAGACTTGACTGTTCAAAGAGACTGACCAAAGCGCGTTTTCGTCTTTCAACGCACAGTTCGCTCGTTACGCGAGGAGTTACACATGTTGCAGGAACCTGGATCTTACGTCGGTGAGGTTGTCAAGGTGATGGGTAAGAAAAAAGTGTTGGTCAAGGTGCGTTTTTGTAGTTGTGACGTTGATCGCGCGAATACGCCGCCGTACGAGACGGGGACGAGACACTAACGCCGCGCGCGCGAGCCGTTTTTTTCCATCATACAGGTACACCCTGAAGGTAAATACGTGTGCGATATGGATAAAAAGATTGATGTTACGAAACTTACCGCCGGCACGCGCGTGGCCTTGAGAAATGATTCCTATACGTTACACGTGGTGTTGCCGTCAAACATCGACCCGCTCGTGTCGCTGATGAAGGTTGAAAAGGTTCCAGACTCTACGTTTGACATGATTGGTGGTTTGGATCAGCAAGTGAAGGAGATTAAAGAAGTTGTTGAATTACCAATCAAACATCCCGAATTGTTCGATGCGCTTGGGATTGCGCAACCGAAAGGTGTCATTTTGTATGGGCCGCCTGGCACGGGGAAGACGCTCTTGGCGCGCGCCGTGGCGCACCACACCGACTGCTGTTTCATTCGCGTCTCTGGGTCGGAATTAGTTCAAAAGTACATAGGTGAAGGCGCCCGTATGGTTCGTGAATTATTCGTCATGGCTCGTGAGCACGCGCCGAGTATTCTCTTCATGGATGAAGTCGATTCCATCGGGAGCGCGCGAGACTCTGGCGGCGGAGGCGGGGGCGACTCTGAGGTGCAACGTACGATGCTTGAATTACTCAACCAACTCGACGGTTTCGAGGCGACGAATAAAATCAAGGTAATCATGGCCACGAATAGATTGGACATTCTCGATCAGGCACTGTTACGCCCCGGTCGCATCGATCGTAAAATCGAATTCCCCAATCCCTCGGAGGATAGCCGCGTGGACATTCTCAAAATTCATAGCCGAAAGATGAACCTCGTGCGCGGGATTGATCTCAAGAAAATTGCCAGCAAGATGGGCGGCGCGTCCGGGGCTGAGTCCAAGGCGGTGTGTACCGAAGCTGGGATGTTTGCTTTACGCGAACGACGCGTGCACGTGACGCAGGAGGATTTCGAAATGGCCGTGTCCAAGGTGATGCAAAAGGATTCCGAAAAGAACATTTCGGTGAAGAAGCTCTTCTCGTAATAAAATTAGTTAAAGACACGTGTGTAATGGAGAATTTAGTACCGATAAAATTTCATACTCTATTCGATTGACGTTTGGTACGCAGACCAGCCAGCGACGCGGTATTCCTTGGCCGCTGCCGCGGGGTCAGCCGCCTTGTAAATGCCGCGACCGACGATGATGACGTCGCTGCCGTTTTCAACGATGACGTTGTGCGGGGTGTTGTACTGTTGGCCCATGGCATCGCCACCGACTTGGAGTTGTACGCCCGGGGTCATGTTAATCAAACCCTTACTCCACTCCGCCTTCCACGCCTTGGGGTTAGTGGAGATGAAACCCATGACAAAGTCTGGGTGTTGCGCCGCCATGCCAATCGCGGCGTCGGTGTATTCACCCTTGGCCATCGTGCCCTTGGAGCTCATTTCAGCGAGCAAGAGCAAACCGCGGCCCTTGGGGAGGCCGACAGATTTCAAACCGTCGATGATGCCACTCCCCGGGACGATGTGCGCGTTGGTGATGTGACTCCAGTCTGCAATCTTGTGCACGCCGCTTCCGTATTGACCGACGACGGTGTTGCCAATGTCCGCAAACTTGCGATCTTCGAAAATCAAAAAGTTGTGCTTCTCCGCGATAGCCATGAGCTGTTCACCAAAAGTATCGGTGAAATCAGGGTAGAGATCGCAATGCGTCTTGAGCATGCAAATCTCTGGTCCAAGAATTTCAGCCATTTCTAACAACTCCTTCGCCGTGTCGACGTCGGCGGCGACGCACAAGTTGGTCTTCTTGGACTCCATCAACGCAAACAATTGCTTGGCGCACGCGTTATCGGTGAGCGCGGAGCGCTCGGTGTACGTCATACGTTTCGGTTTGGCAACTTCGGCACCAGCTGCGGGCATCGTTTGGTTCGCCGCCACAAAATCCTTCACCTTTTGCACGAGCTCGGCGCTGTCAAATGAAAAACAAGACGCGCGTCAGTATGCGCGTCGACACTCGCGAAAAAGATTTCGGTGCATATCCACCTCACCACTCCATTGGCTGGATTGGCGAGGGAAAGGGTTGCGGAGCTACCGTCTGTTTAATATTGCGTGCGTGAACAATTCGATATCGCGTAGATTTCGCGACACCGAGAAGACTATAAGCACGCCCTCGGGTGACGATTTCAAAAGAAAAAACGCTCTCTTATTTTACGCACCTCATTTTACCTTCAGCCTCCAACGTCTTCAACACACGCGTCAACGGAAGCACGGCATGGAGACGCAAATTATTCGACGCCAATCGCGCCTCACCACCTTGTTCGCGATCGATGAGTACGACGACATCCTTCACCTTCAACCCGACGCTCTCCAACGGTTCCACCGTCTCCATGACGGATGCCCCCGAAGTCACCAAATCTTCAACGCACAAGCACGTTTGCCCTTCCTCAAACGCACCTTCAATTTGCTTCTTCGTCCCATACGCCTTCACTTCCTTACGTCGCATCAACATTGGAATATTATGCGCCAAAGACATGCACGTCGCGATCGGCAACGCCGTATACGGCACCCCGCACATGTTATCAAACGTCGCCCCGTTCGCCGCCAGCACATCCCACATGCACTCCGCAACCGACGTCAACACATCCGGATACGACACAATCACACGCAAATCAATATAAATCGGCGACATGATCCCAGACTTCAACTTAAACTCACCGAATTTCACCGCTTCAATCTCGTGCAAACGCAAGATGAGGGCTGCGAATGAATTCAAAAACCAATCGAAAAACACATCGCTCAGTCACGCGTCACGTCGCCAATCCGCGCGCGAATGCGCCGCACCGCGCCGTGCCCGCACGCCACGCACACACCGCACACACCGCGACGCACGCGAACACCGCGACGCACAAACCACCGACGCGCGTCGTCCTCGCGCAGCCGTCACGTGTTTGGTTTTTCGCGCGCCATCACACGCATCGGCACGCACCATCGATGCGCGCATCCATGTCAGGCATGATGACGCGGAGGGTGGACGATAGAAAACAGACGGTTCGGGTGTCGCGCGGTGTCGGTGCGACGCGCGCGTGCCCGAGCGACGCGCGATGGCGCCGCGGCGCCGCGCGCGAGGCGTGCGCCGTGCAAACGAGTATCACATTCAAAACGGACCGATTAGGGTTTGGCTAGGGTTTTGCAACTGTGGGGGTGACGATTGACCCGTGACGCGGCTGCGTGCGGGCGTTCGTCGTCACACCCTCGCACGCGAACAATGTCCAGCGCGTTATTCGCCACCGAAAGCGTCTCCGCCCTTCGCGGCGCCGCCACCGCCCGCCACACGGTACGTACGAACGCGACGACGACGACGACGACGACGCGCGCGCATCGGCATCGGTCGCGACACTCGCACGTGGGGTTTCAGGGTTTTTACGACGACGCCAATGTCCGTGGATTCCACGGCCGACGCACGCGATGCGCGCGACGACGCGCGGTGGACTGACGGGAGATATTTCGTTGTTTTCGTACGCGCAGGCGAAACCGACGCGCGCGATGTCGGTGCGAGCGCAAGCGGTACGTTTTTGCGATGCGGATGACGACGACGCGGGGTGGTGGGAGACCCTCGAGTGCGCGCGCGCGAGGGGGGTGGACGCGCGCGCGACGCGCGCGATGACGCGGTGGCGATGGTGGCGTGGTGGGATTTTTCGTGTCGCGCGCGGTGTGCGGCGCGGATTCGCGCGCGGCGGCGATGGTGGCGCGCTGGGCGCGAGCGAGCTGTCGCCCGAGGATGGCGTGGCGTGTAGACCCTACGCGCGGGGCGCGACGTCGGATGGATGTGAGCGCGACACTGACCGCGGTTTTGATTGTTTTTTACGTATATGTACAGGCGCCGGTTGCGGCCCAAAAGATTCGCATCCGTCTTCGCTCTTTCGAGACGAACCACATGCAAAGCGCGTGCGATAAGATTATTGCCGCCGCCGCGGCCACGGAGGCGCGCATCTCTGGCCCGGTGCCGTTGCCGACGAAGCGTCGCATTTTTTGCGTGTTGCGTTCGCCGCACGTGAACAAGGACAGCCGGGAACACTTTGAGACGCGTACGCACCACCGTTTGATTGACGTGCACCAGCCCACGGCGCAGACGATTGATGCGCTCATGGCGCTCGAGCTTCCGTCTGGCGTGGATGTGGAAATCAAGCTTTAAGAGAGTTGCCGATTTGTTGTGTCCTTATGCGAGCGCATGCATTATTTGATTTCATTTAGAGGGAGAGACGTACAAAACACGATTAGATGAGTCCGCCGCGCGATGGCGTGCTTGTAATTAACAGATTAGTCTGCATACACGTAAATAATTTTACACTTTGTACACCGAGGCGCGAGGGGACTCGTTCGCGACGCTAGGCGTGCATGTCGTCGTCGTCGAATTCACCCTCGAATTCACCACTAAAACCAATATCTTCTTGCGCGTGCGCTGCGGTGGCGTGCATGGACGACGCGCCTGGCGTTTTGGCCGCGTCGACAATGGCACGAATATCTTCAATCGTCATCATGTCCGACTCGTCCACGTCGGCGTCGACGTTGAGCAATTCGAGCGGCAAGTTTGTGGTGAACCACGGATGGGATTGTATCCCAGACACATCGATGCGCTTCGCAGCGTCGACGACGAAAATGCGACGAATCAAATCTTTAACTCCGTCGCTGAGCTCGACGTTCGATGGGAACTTGTAGTCGCACGCGAAAATCTTTGTAATTGTACTCCGAAAGTTTCTCGGATCTGACTTATCTTCGAATGGGTACTTGCCGACGAGCATGACGTACAACGTCACCCCGCACGACCACACGTCCGCAGTCTTACCATCATACACCTGGCGCTTGAGCACTTCAGGCGCGATGTACGCCGGCGTTCCTACCGTGGATTTCGGGTCGCTATCAATCTCACTGTGTTTGCTATAACCAAAGTCGCAAATTTTCAATCGCGGCACGGCGCCTCCGTCCAACAGCGTGTTCTCAAGCTTCAAATCTCGGTGTGCCACGCCCTTGGCGTGACAATACGCCACACCAGATATTAATTGCTGAAAAAAATACCTCGCCTCGTCCTCACTAAACTTCCCTTTGGACGCAATGCGATTAAATAACTCCCCGCCCGCCGCGTACTCCATGACAATCGCCAAGTGCGTCGGCGTCAACATCACCTCTATAAACCTCACAATATTCGGATGCGTCAACAATCGATGATTCACTAACTCCCGCTTCACATTCTCATCAATCTTTTCCCCTCGTTCGAGATACTTGATCGCCACCAGTGCGCCCGTGCGCGTGCTTTGCATTAATTTCGCCGTCCCAAAGTTCCCCACGCCTAAAACCTTCGCCCCTGACGCGCCTTCGGGCGCGCGATACCGCCCATCGTGCTCGTCATCCACCGCGCATGACATGGCACCGCGAAAGCACCGCGCGCGCGATCTTGGCGCGCGCGCGACGCCGCGAAATCCCCACCGCGCGCGTGGGTATATCCCGTCCCGAGCGGAAAAACTTCTTCTCCTTCTTTGGGGGACACAGAGGGACGCATCGACCAATCGTGACCAGGAGAGCTTACAAAAGTCAAAACCATTGTCCCGAGCTGCGGATCCGCCGCACTTTACGACGCACGTCCGCGCCGCCCACGCGCACGTCCGCACGCACGCACGACACGCGACGCACGCACGCACGACACGCAACGCGTTTCGCGCACACATTTCGCGCATTCCGCCGACGTTCGACGCGCGCTCGACGACACACCACACGCCCCATCGATTTAGGGGAAAGAGATCTTAATTTTCTCAATTCCCACCAATCAGTCGCGCGTACGAGACTGTGAGGTTTTGTGAGTGAATACAAGAAACGTATTGGAAAGAAGAGTATTGAAGACACGATGTCGGAGCCGGCGAAGATGAAGGTGGCGGAACTTAAGGATGCGCTCAAGGCGCGCGGGTTGGACACGACTGGGTTGAAGGCGGCGCTCGTGGCGCGTTTGGAGGAGGCGATGGCGAATGATGATGGCGCCGCGGAAGAGGATAACGATGACGCTGCTGAGGAGGAAGAAGAAGAAGCGGAAGAAGAAGCGGCGGCACCGGCGGCGAAGGATGATACGAAGGATATGAAGGCTAAGGCTGAGGAGATGGCGGCTAAAGCGATGGCGGAGCACGCGGCGGCGGAAAAGAAGCGCGAACGATCGCCGGATGGTGATGACGCTGAGCCCGAGGCGCAGCGCGCAAAGAGTGATGGTAACGCTGGCGCTGACGGCCCGAAATCGGTGGATAGCGCGGATACCCCGAGTGGTCAAAAGCTCGCGACGTACGAGCTTCCGGATGGGCAAATTCGCAAGGATGTGCCAACGCAGTCCAATGAGGGACGCATCATCGGTCGCGGCGGGTCAAATATTCGTGAGCTGCAAGATCGTTTCCGTTGCAGAATCACTATGAACCGACCTGCGCATTTGGCGGAGGTTGTTGGTCAGCTTGAAAACGTCAACGCGTGCTGCGACGAGATCACGCGCATTGTCGAAGAGGGCAACGTCCGTGAGGCGGCGGAAAAAGCCGGCTTACCCATCCCTGGTATTTCCGATCGCCCTGGTTTCGGCGGTGGCGCTCGCCCTGGATTTGGTGGTGGCATGGGCATGGGCATGGGCGGCGGCGGCGGCGGCGGCGGCTTCAGCGGTCACATGGAGAAGGTGCCGTGCGAAGGTCAAGAGGGTCGTATCATCGGTCGCGGTGGTGAAAACATTCGTCGTGTCGAGTCCCAAACCGGCACTCGCGTCAAGATGAATCGCGTTGATAACATTGCTGAGGTATACGGTACCCCGCAACAGTGCGCTGAAGCGGTGCGAATGATCCAAGAGTACATTCACACCGCGCCGAGCCGTCAAGGCGGCGGCGGTGGCTACCAGCAAGGCGGCTTCGGTGGTGGCTACCAGCAGCAAGGCGGCTTCGGCGGCGGCTACCAGCAGCAAGGTGGCTACGGTGGTGGCTACCAGCAGCAAGGCGGCTACGGCCAACAGCAAGCGTACGGGCAGCAACAAGCTTACGGGCAACAACAAGGTTACGCCGCGGCTCCGGCTGGAGGCGCGCCTCTTCCTCACGGTTGGGAAGAAGTCAACCCGGGCAATGGCGGACCCGTCTACTACTGGAACACGGTAACCAACGTGACGCAATACGAGCGCCCGAATTAGACATAAAAGATGGTTCGCAAAGGCAGGTTACATTTCTCTTCGCGGGGATTGAATCACAAAGGGAACTTATCTCACAAATTCAGCTACTCTTCTACAAAGTCATTCCACGCGACGTCGTCGTCGTCGAGCGAGCGAGCGAGCGTGCGAGCGCGATCGATTGATTTTCGTCATCGTCGTCGGCGTCGTCGTTCAGACACAAATCATCACGGTTAATAAACACAACTTTTTCTCGTACGTAACCTTTGCAAGCTACTCGTCATCGAGAGTGACTAAAAATTCGCGCGGCATAATGGTGCCGTTACGACCTCTAAATTTACCTAAAATCCCTGGAGCACCCGCAACGACTTCTTTCATGTCTCCACCTTCTTTATCGTCGACCTCGACCCAAAACGCGCCCTCGACCAAACGCTTCGGACTCCACTCAAAACCGGATTGCTCACCAACCAACGCCGCCGCGCGCGCGATGTCTTCTCTACTCGGTCTATCTCGTTCACCCTGTTTACGTTTCGTCGCGCTCAACACAACATTTACCGGCGACTCTATCACCGGGAACGAGCATACCGGCCCGATGACGCGCGCCAACGTCCTCGCAAACGTAGCCACAGCGTCGCGCGCGGGACTTCCGCGCACGCCGTTAAACATATTCAGCACCAAGCTTCCACCATCCGTGAGTGCTTCTGCGCACGCGCTTAAGAAATCATCTTCAATTAAGTGTGCAGGAATCTCGCCGTCGCCGTCAAACGCGTCCATGAAGATGACATCAAGCGATTTCGGCGCGCACGTCCTCATTGTCGTCGCGCAATCCGCCAAAACCACTCGTAATCGACCATCGCCGCGACTACCATCATCACTGAACTCGCGAACGACATCCATATCTAATCCATGATGCTCTCGAACGATATCGATGATCATCGGATCGATCTCCACCACGCAAACATCGCACATTGGAAATTTCCTCTGCGCAAACGCCGGAGCCGCGCCCGCGCCCAAACCGATATACATTAACCGTCCACCCTCGCGCACGAGATCCACGCCGCGCCACGAAGACAACCCGATCGACACCGCCGTCATCACGCGCAAATATTCATACGGAAGCGCGCCGTCATCAGCGCGCACGCCGCGCGCGTCCCCACCCGCGTCCACGACGTAGCTCAAGCCTTGCTCGACGTCGTTAAACCGTAACGACCGAAACGGCCCAAACGCCGCGATGCGCACGTCGCCGTTCACCGCCGACGTCGCGCGAAACACCGTTCGTTCATCCTCCGGCGGCCAGTCGAGATAGGCGCGCTCGCTGCGTCGCGCGTCGTCGCGCTCCGCCGCCGCTGCGAGGCGCTGCTCCAGCGCATCAAACACATTCGCGCGCACGACGCCAACGCCAACGCCACCGCGACGATGCGCGACGGAGCATTTCTGCGCCAAAGGTTTCGCGCGCGCGAACAGCGCGCCGCGCGGGGCGAGCGCGCGCAGCGAGAGAAGCATGCCGGCGCGGTCTGCGGGGCGAGCACCCGGCGTGCCTTCACACATCGATGCGCCACCCGGCGAGCGTGCGGCGCGTCTATCCACGAATCTCGACGACGAGGCGCGCGACGACGATGGCGTCGAGCGCGGAACCGGTCAAGTCCAACGCGGCGGCGTTTAGGCAGCCGAACGGGGGGACGGATTGGGAATCGATGTGGAGCGCGGGCTCGACGGGGTTCGACTGTAAGCGCACCGAGCCCGCGCTGCAACGCGCCCTGGACGCGGGCGAGGTGGCGATTGGGGGAGGGAAGTGTTTGGTTCCGGGGTGTGGGCGCGGGTACGCGCTCGCGAGCTTGGCGAGAGGTGGGTTTCGGGACGTCGTGGGACTGGAGATTAGCGAAACGGCGCGCGACGCGGCGGAGGCGCACTTGCGCGCGAATGAAACCGACGTGCCTGGTGATGCTACGATACGTATCGTTGTGGAAGATTTCTTCGCGCATGCGCCAGAGGTGAAGTATGATTTTGTGTATGATTGTACGTTTCTGTGCGCCATCGAGCCGAGCCAACGCGGCGAGTGGGCGAAAACGATGTCGAGGTGCATCAAACCCGGTGGAACGATTACGTCTCTGGTGTTTCCATGCGGGGATTTTGAGGGGGGTCCACCCTATGCGCTGTCGCCAAAAATCGTTCGAGACTTGCTCGTGACGCACGGGTTTGAGGAGTTATCGTTGCAGAAGGTAGAAGAGAAAGATTGGGCGAGAGGCCGCATGGAGTATTTTTATACGTTTCGTCGCTCCGCGGCGTGAGCGCATGGGAGTTAATACGTAGATATGTACTGTATTCGTTGTTTTCGCATGCCGGATGTAGAGTTGAATATCTATATATATATATGGTTGCTTGATTCACGTAGACGTAACCGAGACGACGCGCAATCCAGGGTGTCATTTCAAGACGCACGTACTACCGCTCCCAAACCATGTCGCCCTCCGTCTTCGCCTCGCAATCGAAACGCCACACTCTTGTTGCTGTTTTCTGTCTCGTGCTCGCCATCATACCCGTCGACGCTGTCATTTACTACGGTACTATGGTCACCCCGCAACAATTCCAATGTTGGATTTGACTCTTTCATTTGCACAGGTGCAGCAGTCGGACCGTACGGAACTACCGTCGCCGGTGCCGCCGTGGTTCGTCCCGGACGACGTGGATTTCGATACTACGGTCGTAAGCTTTTAGGTCAAGAAGAAAAACAAGCGAAATGCGAGACCATGTTGGATGTACGTATACGCGCCGCTCGGAATTCGCTGTCTGTCTAATTGAACACTGACTTGCGCCGTATGGTTCGCACGCGCAGGTGATTGAATCTCGACCGATGCTCTCTGATCTTGCACTCGCGATTCGAGATTTACCTCGAATTCGAGAAGCGTTGAACAATTCAACTGCCACGGATACGTTTTTCGCGCCCAGCAACGCCGCTATCAAATCTCTCGTCGAATGGGGCGGATACGATTCCATCAAAGAGGGACTGAAAGAGTTCTTTTCTACCAAGGAAATCAAAGGATTGATTATTGCGTATCACGCAATTCCCAATCAAAAGCTGCTATACGGGCAATTGAATGCGATGAATGGCCAATTTCTCCAAACGGCGTTGTCCCGCGTTCTCGACTCGCCTGGAAGCCTCGAAGTGAGCTCATACGAAGGTAACATCTACATCAAAGGCTATGGCTCTGAAACCAAGATTGTAGCTGCTGATATTCCCGCGTGTGGTTCTGTCGTGCACGTCATTGATGGCGTCTTACTTCCTGTTGATGGCGACGGCGAGCTGAGTGACGAACAAAAGAATCGCATCGAACGCGCGCGCAAAGCGCTCGACAAAGGTGGCGAAGACGACGATGAATACGCACCAGCACCGTCGCCTGATGACGCTGAAGCACCAGCGCCTGCGCCTTCTGACGACAAGTTGCTCGAAGAGATTGAAGACGAAATCGAAGACATCAAAACAGATGGCGGCGTCGAAATCGATGACAACATGTACAGCGACGACGACTCATACGCCAGCGCGCCAGCGCCAGCGCCAGCGCCTCTGGCGTACCCTTAAGCACCAGTCACTGCTCAAGTGCTTCCAAGACCATGACCTCTGATACACGCATTCAAGACGCTACGCGGCGAATGTAATGTCCACGCAAGTTGCGATTTACAAAAGTCTTTGCATAACAATACGATTGGTTCTAGAAGCTATATTACGGAGGTGGGGGCGGCGGTGGGACATTGGTGTACCCAATTGGAATCGCCCCCGCGCGTGGCGGCGGTGGTGGCACGCCAAATCTCACCCCACCCGCCGGCGGCGGCGGCGGCGCCCAGCCCATCACCGGCGGCTCGCCCGGCGGCGGCGGCGGCGGTACCTCTTCGTCGTCCTCGTCAACCCCGCCCGGCGGTTTCGGCGGCACATCATCCGAAGTCCAAGGCTCGATGGCAAATTCGATCGTATCCCCACCTTTTGCGCTCGCGGGAATAACGAACCGAACGATAGGACCGTTTGGAAAAATCTGTACCCGCGCTTCTCGTCCGACCTCGACGTCCCGCGGCACGGTAAACTTTGCGTACCGCCTCCCATCGTGTTTCTTCAAATCTAAATCGCACGGATCCCCGGGTGGGGCATCAGGAATCCCCGTAATCGTCTGTCCTTTCGCCGCGGCGCCGACTGTGGCGGCGGCGCTTATCGTCGTCGTCGTCGTCCCAGCCGTCCCAGCCGTCGTCGACGCGCCTCCGCCGCTCGACGCCCGCGCGCTCTTCAACGCTAAACCACTCGTCTTCAACACCCCAACCCCGCGCGCGCGCCCGACAGCGATCGGTGCAGACTTCAACCCACCACTCGTCGCACCCGTGACGCCGCTCGCACCCGTCGTCACCGATGTTTTCTTCCCGCTCTGCTTTTTCTTCGCATTCGCCTCCGATTCCGCCAACTCTGCAAAGTACGCGTCGCGCTTCTTACGCAAATCGTCCCCCATCGCGTGCGCGATGACGTGCGATGCGGTCTACGTCGTCGTCTCGCCTCGCGCGTGCGTCGCGCGGCGTGCGTCGCGCTGTGCCGCGTGGAGCTGCGAAGTTGGTCACCCGTTTATTTAAAGTGCCAGCGTGTGATCTTGCGCCGCGAGCGCCACTTCGCCCCGCGCGACAGCCCCCCACGCGACGGCACATCGCGCACACATAGGCGCGTATCGCGTCTGTGCGTGCGTTTCGATCGAGCGCTGCGCGACGAGGCGTGGGTGTTGGGATAAAGCGACGCATTTCGCGTGGTGTTTGACGTCGTCATTCGATCGTGAACCATGCGGACTGGCGCGCGATGGAGCGCTCGCGCGCGCGCATGGGCGATGGTGTGCGTGGTGGTGATGTTTGTGATTGGGGTGTACGCCGATTGCGACGCGGGATGCGCGCCGATGAAGGAGATTGAGAAGATCGAGAAGGAGAAGGCGAAATTGGAGCGCGCGTCTGAAACGTTGCGAGCGCAAGGCGAAACGTTGCGCAAGGAGGTATCGGATGCGGCGGAGAAGGTGAAGAAGATGAATGCAGAGGCGGCTGAAGTGCGTGAAGCGAACTCAAAGCGCGTGAAGGAGCTTGAGCGCGCGGAGGCGGAGGCGCGCGCGGAGGCAAAGCGAAACGCCGAGGCGGTGCGCGCTTTGGAAAAGAAGATTGCATCCGCCCAGGAAGAATTAGAATTGACCAAGGCGAGTGAATCTACTCGCTTGAGCATGTGCGAAAGCCGTGCGAGCGCGGCGGAAGAGGCTTGGGTACCGGTGTGGTTGCAGCGCCGCGCGGAGCCGGTGACGGATGCGGCGACGCAAGCGCTTGAATTCGGCAAGGTCAAGAGCGCCGAAATTGTGGATTTCAGCAAGCAAAAGACCGCGCAAGTTGTGGATTTTGGCAAGGAACACATTCCCAAGGTGGTCAATGCTGGTAAAGAGCAAACTGCCAAGGTAATCAGCATCGGCAAGGAGCAAACTGCCAAGGTAATCAGCGTCGGCAAGGAGCACACCACCAAGGTGTTAAACGCGGGTAAAGGCGCGGTAGACGTTGCCGTAAACAAAATGGCCGCGCTGAAAGACCTTAAAGATGATTTGAAGCAAGCACGATTGATTCACGAAAAGCGTATGGGCAAAAAGAAGAACGACAAGCAGCTTCCAAAGAAATTCACGACGCGTCAAGCTGTGCGCGCGTTTGACTTGGCGGATGAATTTTCTGCCCTTATGAGCAGCATCATGGCGAAGCTCTCTCTTACGCCCATCAAAGATCGAATTGTTAGCGAATGCACGCGCATCTACGCGGCGCTACAAAAGTCTTACCGCGAGCGTTTCATTCCTTTCACTGAGGATGTTCGCTCGGGCACGGCGAAGCACATAGGCGTTCCAATCGCCGGATACATTATCGCAGGCGTTGCGAGCATCCCTGCCGAAACCGCGTCCAAGCTTCCTTTCAGCATCCCAAAGTTTACGATTGACGCTCTTTCTGTGCGCGTTGCGGACTTTATTTGGATCGTCATCCTTTCATACATCGCGATGAAGATTCTCAAGGACATTTTCATCATTCCGTCAAACGAATTTGTTTCGACGTATCAAATCATGAAAGTTCCCGAGGAGCAAGGCGTAGATGTCGTCATCCACCTTCCAAATGTACACAGCATAGATGAGGTGCAATTCAGCTTTGACCCCACATGGAATCAGTTGACGGTTGATTGTGACGAAGCCGGTCACAGTGAGTTCATCACCGTGCCCAAGTGCAAGACGGGCATCAAGAGATGGGCACAACCTGAGCCAAAGTTCTTGGATGGTGAAGAAATTCTTCTCGTTGAACTTAGACCTGTCAATTTAGCGCGTTCTTTGTCGCGCAAAGAAGCACCCAGCGACGTGCCATTTACGCCTTTCGCAGCGGTGCCCAAGCGCGACGTCGCACCGGCGAAGAAGGCCGCCGCGCCAGTCAAAAAAGTGAGCGCACGTGCCTCGCGTACGCGCACCCGCGCATGAGTAGACACACATAACCACATTAATTCCATAACCTCAAGAATGCAGCTACTGGTATTGATATTTCATCTCTATCTATGTTTTCCTACGGACTTTGATTCGTGTGTGAGTTGACTCTCTATAAGTTTTTTCACACTCGGCGCCTCTTTCGCTAAAAACGAACCATCCTTTGCCCCTGCGTGCACCTTCATGACTTTTTGTACTACTTTGCTCTCCACCACGTCCGCAACATCCGACGTCGTGAGTCCCTGTGCGATGAGAAATGCTAAGTGCTCTCGCGTAAATTCTACAACCGCCGCTCTCGCGCTCGGCGGTGCCTCAACTGCCTTTAATGACACTGGAAGAGCAGTGACGTCGTCGTCAAAAGTCAAAGGCGCAATGGATTCTATACTGTTCACATTCTGTCCTTCAATGATTGGCGATTTGATCTCCACAAACGGTTCTAATACAACTTCGCTCGCGCGCGGCGACAACGGAGCCTCGTCTTCATCCGCAATCCGCAAATGTGCGTCACCTTTACGCCGCTTACACGCATGCACAAAAAATACTAAGGCGTCTCCGCGCACCGTTCGCGCGTCGACCAAATCAATTAAATCTGCGGCGTTGCTTTGATAGTCTTGAGCCAATGCGCCTGGCGGAGGCTTTGGCGACGTTCCTCCGCGTAACAGTAATTGTGCCGATAAATTCCTATACGTCACCTTGCTCGTCGCTTTCACGTGAATCTTTATTTCTTCGTCCACGGCGTCTTTAACTGCGCGTCGACACGCGTCTACATTCGCGTGAATCCACGTCTCTAGGATGTCTTTGTGCGCGCCGACGCCCGCAGCTTCGCGTAGCTTTTTCGCGGCTAACGTGTTTAAAAACTTCTGACGCACCGCCTTTGGTACTTTTGCCGGTGCTGATAGCGAAAATGCCTGCTCGATGATTGGTTGATCTGTCTTAAGCTTGAGCAAGAGCTTTGCATCGGCTTTGGCGAGCGCTTCGGGGTCAACGCTCCTCGGTTTGACTGGCGCCAAGCTCAGCGAGGATGGCGCGTCAGCGACGACCGGACGCGATCTCGGTGGCACAGGTCGATCACCGCGCGGTCTAAACGGCGCATTGGTGCGTTCGGAGCGTTCTTCTAACGGCACAGTGGGTGGACGGCGGCGCAGCGCGCGCATGGAGTCGCCGTCGTCCTGAAGGAGTTCTGGTTGCGCGCTCGCAGAGCTCGAGCTCGAGCTTGAGCTCGCGAGAAGTGCCGCGCGGGCGAGGATTGCTTCACGCCGCGACATTATCACAATGGTTTACGTGTGTGTTTGCTTCGTATTGGTACATGTGAGACAGAGCGATGTAGGTGTGGCATAAAGTGAGGTCTGAACGCACCCGTGAAAACGTTAAATTGTTTGACTTTTGCAACTATACGAAACTATGCAAGCTAGAATGAATTGTAATTAAGCACGCTTCGACGATGACGGGCGCGTGAGTTCGTGTACGACGCGGCGAATGAGCTCACTTGCGTCAGCACACGCGGTAGCACCAGCCTGAACACGCCGAGCGCGCACGATTTCTGCACGGCGCCGAACTGAGTCAATAGCGGCTCGAGCCGCTCGAGACGCTTGCGGTATCCGTGCAGCTTTGCCTAGAGCTGGAATCAATACGTCTGTATTCTCTATGATAGCCGTGGTGGTGGATTTGAGCGTCGATACTGCGGTTTCAAGGTTAATGTCATCCGGAGAGGATGACACTGACGCCGTGTCTTCAGCGAGCAGCGTCTCACACGCGTCCAAGAAGTCCTCCACAAGTTTCTCGCGTGTAGCCGACCCTTTTTCGCTCAACAAGAAATTCAGCGCGTCCTCAATTGCAATTTTCGTCGCTCGGCGTGCTTCTTCCTCGTTGTTAGTGCACTCACGTTCGCCAAACGCTAGCTCGCGAACGCCGGCGACAACCTTTTCAACCGCCACTCGACACGACTCAGCATCGGTACCTGACGCGCTCATCGGCGCCGTTTCCGACCCGTACGCCTGCACCAAGCGAATCAACCTTTTATATCTAATAGCGCCATCGTCGGAGAGCAACAACCTTCGCAAACTATCTCGCATCTCTGGACTACGATCGCTCAACACCCGAGCCAACACGAATGGATAGCTCCGCTCAACGACTCGAAAGGACGGATCAATCGTCGTTGCCGTGCCTTCAAGCGCCGCGAGCGCGCGTAAAATGCGCGAAAAATACGGCGGCAACCTGAAGCCATGCTGCATCAACGCCGTGGAAAGCTGAGAAACAACACCCATGAAATCCATACTGTCCCGAACCTTACTCGCGCTCTCGCCCGAAAAAACCGTACGCAGCGCCTCGCGCGCGGCTAACGCATCCACGTGCGGTGGCAAGAAATCCATGATTTGCAAATCCCCCACCAATCCCGCGGCGTCGCGATTGACAAATCCAATCAATCCGCGCACCATCGCGCGGCGAGTCTCGATTGGGACTTCTACAGTCATGCCAAAATCTAAATAAGTCAACCCGCCGTTTGCGGCGACGATTAAATTCCCCGGGTGCGGGTCGGTGTGCATAAACCCCGTCGTGAGGAGCTGGTGCAACGATGCGCGTAAACCGCGATCGAGAACTTCGCTCGGGGTGAATCCTCGCGCAATCATGCCGTCTATGTCCGTTAAGCGTAAGCCTTCAACCCATTCCATGGTGAGAACGCTCGGCGTGCTCAACGCGCGCACCACGCGCGGGGCGCCAATGTACCCAGCTAATCCTACCCCAGCATCACCATCCTCGGCGTAGACCTCGCGAAAGCGCTCGCAGTTATCGGCCTCTTTGTTATAGTCCATTTCCTCAAAGATTCTTCCGACTAACTCGTCGACGATGCCGACAACATCGCTCTTAAAGTTGCGCCATTTCCCGACGACGGCGACAAAGCGGCGTAAAATGACGGCGTCGAGCGCGACGAGCTCCGCCAATCCTGGACGCTGGAGCTTGATCGCCACTTGACGCCCGCCCGGAAGCGTGGCGCGATATACTTGCGCTAAGGACGCCGCGGCTACGGGAGTTTGGTCGAACGCGTCGAAATACTTGATGGGAACGCCTAATTCTCGCTCCAACGCCGCGATGCTCGACGCCGCATCCGCCGGAGGCAACGCATCCTGTAATTTCGCCAATTCCTCAACATACTCCACAGGAAACACATCTGCTCGAGTCGACATGACTTGACCTAATTTTATGTACGCCGGTCCAAGCCTCGTGAGCGTCTCGGTGAACTTTCGAGCACGAATTCGACGTTCGCCGCGTTGCGCCGCGACCCCGACGCCGACGAGGCTCAATTCATACCCAACCACTAAAGCGCGCCTAAGCACCATCCAAGGCCGCCTAGCGAACCACGCCTCGAAAGCTTGGACATCGTAGACTAACGCGCGCACCCAAGGCGCGACGACGACGCCATCATCGGCGCGTATCGACGACCCTTTGCCCGCGTCCTCGTACGCCCCGCGAGCCACGCGCGCGAGCTCCACCCTCGCATTCATCATCCTAAGCTCCTCATCCGACGCCCAAGACGTCGATGACGACGCATTCGATGCCGTGCGATCGTGTCCCCGCGCGTTCGACGCCACACATCGAGCGTACGTCGACGTACGTGCGGCGACATCTTCAATGAGCATCGTCATCATCGTCCCACGCGTTGAAGAACGAGACGCCGACGCCGACGCCGACGCCGACGCGCGAGCGATGCGACGCATCGCTTCGCGCGCGCGCATCGCGCAATTACGCGACTATGTCCGTCGACGTCCGTCGCGCGTCGACGGCATGGCGTGTGTGGGTGATGGCATGGCGTGCGCAAGTGTGTCGTCGACCGCAGTCCCAGGCGCGCCACGGCACCGACGCGCATCGAGACGACGAGGACGGCGAGGAATGATGACGATGCGAATGATTCGCGCCATCGATGCCGCGCGCGCGTCGCCCGCGGTCGCGTCCGAGCGCGCGCGCGTAGATACGCGCACCGGTAGTTGTTATCCATCGGTAAAGCCATCGGCTACGGGCGCGCGACGCTGCGTGCGCGCGCGGGCGAGCGAGGATGAGAACGGATTTTGGACGCCTGGGCCTTTTTTGCGTCCAGAAGGGTCGCCGGGGGCGGAGTCGTACACGGGCCCGACGGTGTGGCGGTTGATGCAAGAGGAGCTCGTCGGCGCCGGTATCGAACAAATCGCGCCGGCGAGCGCGAAGGCGATGTGCGAAGAGGATGGATATACGCTCGTTGATGTGCGTCCGTTTGCGGATTATTGTGATCGTCATTGCTGGGGTGCGGTGAATGCGCAGTATTATCGCGCGATGGATGCGAAGGATCCGAGCCAGTGGGGCAAAGCGGCGTTATCGGCGATGATATTTCCCGAGCGCATCGGCACGGCGTATTTAAATGTCACGGAAAATGAGGATTTCTTGGACGAATTACAAGAGCACGTCGAATGGGGGTCGAAGATTATCTTGTATGATGATGTGGGTGGAGTTTTAGGCGAGCCTGGTGTGGATTATGAAAACGGCGTCCAGACGCCAAGTTTGATGGCGCTGTACGAGCTTGCGGCGCGAGGTTGGGGCACGGATAACCTCTTACACATGGCGGGAGGAATTGGATATTGGGACGAAATCGAGGGCTTTGATTGCGGTGAGTGTGATGTTGAGGAAGAGTAACAGGCGGCGGGCACATCGTACGCGGCGCTTCGTAGCGTATAGCGGCAGCGAAGCGGATACGTTGGCGGATACGTTTGCGCAGATACTAAGATATGTAATGAACACCTTCTACGACTAATGCTACTACCAATGTGCAAACAAATCAAACTGTTACGTGCTATCCTACTAATAAAATCTACCACCTACCCGTGGTGCGTGTGGAAACATTGTTTCGTTGCCCATCAACCCATTTGCTTCAGCGTCTCGTAAATGTAGAATGAAATCGCCGAACCTGGAGCGACGGACGCCACGCGCGCACCCACACCCGCAAATAATCCACGCACGCCTTCGCGCGCGACGACACTGCGCAACACGCGCACGAGAGACGCCTCACCAGGGGCAAACTTCATCGTCTGCACGCGCGTCTTGGCCAAATCGAGCGGGTGCGTCGCCGTCGTTGCCGCCGCCGCCGCCCCCGTCGCACACGCCGAACTCACCCACGGCGCCACGGCATCGCTATCTGTATTCCCATTCGCAAACGCACGTCGTGAGGCGTCATAGATGACGAAATACATTGCCGACCACGGCCACCACACGAAATTTTGCGCCCAATACCCGCGAAACAACCCGCGAAACGCGCCCTCTTCTCTAATAATCATCCGCCCCGCGTCGATCCAATGCTTATACGCCCCAGCTCGTGCGTTCGCACTCAACACATTCTGCGTCTGTAA
>JACLAB010014405.1_pt1 | contig 26617 bp, 17 predicted proteins | sample 8027921 | NCBI WGS metagenome assembly JACLAB01 (sample SAMN15725117, study PRJNA655200) | protist metagenome | isolation source: fluorescence activated cell sorting (FACS) single amplified genomes of... | place: USA: West Boothbay Harbor, Gulf of Maine | collected 2000-07-19
ACCCGCGCCTTTCCGGGCCCTCTCTTTCTCTCTTTCTTCTTCTTCTTCTTCTTCTTTGAAAGCGCGGGGGTTGTTTTCGGTGGTGCGAAAAGGAGGACAGGTTGTTTAAAGCGTTGTTGTTCTCAGACGTGTCGTTGCGTTCGTTGTGTCGTGGGGGGGATGTTCCTTTTTCCCAAACGCCTCAAATAAAAAAGTACAGAGTTGGTTGGTTGGAGAAAAGTCACGCTCTCTCTCTCGAAAGAGAGCGCGACGACAGGAAACGCGCGCGGATGCGACGGAGCGTGATTCGCTGCGTCGCCGAGGTTCGTTTTTGCGCGGAGGTGAAAGTATGCTGCTCCCAAAGATGGTCGTGCGCATCATCGCGCGTACATCGGATGCTCGTACCACATGTGATTGAAAACATCTCAAACTTAAAATTATTGACCACCCCAAACGAAGATGCGATCTCTCAAACACTCGCCGCGTCTTATCATAAACGCGTCAAAGACTATTCACAAACGCGCACATCTCTGCAACTCTCATCGCTCCTCTCGACAGTCAAGCTGCTCGAGAGTATAACGAGTCCTTAAACAACAACATCCGATTTCTGTTTTGCGGTGGTGGTGTGATATTTTTTACTCAAGAGACTTGCAGAGACTTGCGAGAGTTTTTTCGAAAAAAATATCGGACCAAACCCTAAACCAAAAATCTCGCACAAAAAAAGACAGACAAAAGCGCTTGACTCCACCCTTTGTTCTTTGTAACGAGAAGAAGAAGAAGAAGACAAACGAGAGGAAAAGACGACTTTGACTTTCCTTTCCGACGATGATGGGACGACCGAAGGATGAGAACCCACCGCCGCCGTGTCCTCCTCCTCCTCCTGGGTTTTGGGCGCAGTTGGACGCGCATGAGCAACAGCGCGAGCGTAATCATCATCATCGTCGTCGTCATCGACATCATCGTCAAAGAAGTCGCGAAGAATTCTCGTCGTCGTCTGTGTCGTCTTTGTCGCCGTCGAGGAGGAACGACGACGACGACGATAAAGACGCGCTTGACGCGGAGGCAAACGACGACGAGGAGGAGGAGGAGGAAAAGATGAAAAAGAAAACCACGAAAGAGGACAACAACAACAACAACAACAACAACGAATTCATAGTAAACAAAGAAGAGAAAACGAACGAGGAAGTCTTCTCTCGATTTCTGGAAGACGCGGCGAACGCGCAGGAGAAGGATTACCGAAACTCCATGCGAGTTGGAAGTTCGAAGAGCATGAGAGAGTTGGCGAGGTACGACGCGGCGCAGAACATGGAGAGGAGGAGGAGGAAAGAGAGAGGAGAGGAAAACGACGAAGACGACGACGAGGAAGACGACGACGACGAAGACGAAAGATGGGTCGAAACGGAAAATCTGCGAAGCGCGAGTCGGATGATGAATACGAACAGCGCGAATACGAACAACGGGAGTAAATACGAAGAAGAAGACGGCGGTTTGAATTTGGCCGGGAAGCACCAATCCAGCTTCGCGGACTTGAATTATAACAGTTCCGGATCGGATTTTGCGAGAGGTGGCCAAGCGGCGCCGGAAATTTATAGGAGTTTGATTACGAAGAGGCGAGAGATGGAGGAGGAGGAAGAGGAAGAGGAGGAGGAACAACGACGCAAAAGCGACGCGTATTTTTCGAAGCATTTCAATAGTCATCCATACTCTCTCGCCGGGGGTGGTACCACCGGTCACCATTTCAATAGCATCGGGTTAGGTTTCGGGGGAAGCGCGAGAGAATTAGAGCGACAGAGACAGTCGCAAATATTGATTTTGCAGCGACAAAAACAGAAACAACGATCCTTGGAGAGTTACGACGATTTGAAAAACGCAAAGGAAGACACGAAATTTTTCTCTCGGCAAAGTTACACGGAATCTGATTTTGAAGACGACGACGACGACGACGACGACAACTTTGACAAATACGAGGACAAGGAGGAAGAAGAAGACGACGATGACGACGACGAGTTAGATGATAGTCGTTCGTACGGAGATCCGGAAATTAGACCAATGCACGCGACGATGACGACGACGATAATAAACGGATCCGCGGCACCGGTCGCATCGCCGCCAGTCACGAGACTTTTACACGAGCAGCATCAGTACCCTTCCTGGGTCTCAGAATCTGGACCAGATGGCGGACGATCTACGCCAGGAACACCTCGTGCCTCCTCCACGAACAAGCAAAAAGATTCAACGACGAATAACGAGTCCTCGACGACGGGAACGAGACAGTCGAATCGGTTTTCCAACGGCAATCACTCAACAGTTCCAACCGCGCCAACATCAACGACGCAAAAGAATTTCCACGGCGAGGTCGTGTCAAATATGAATAGCGACCGTGTGAACAACGTTGAAGCGTTATTCTCGCCGAATAATAAGAATATTACCATGACCACCAAGAGCGAGAAAACAAAAGCAAAATTTGCCGCGCTAACGATCGATCCTTCTCGGAAACCGGCGTCGACGACGACACCTGCGACAACAAAGCGTTCCTATTTATCTTCGGACTCATCAAGCGTGCGCAAGAGCATTCTCGAACACTACGACTACACGTTGGCGCGTCGTCGCTATAAGATGGACGCAGTTTCCGTGTACGAAGCGTGTGCGCTTTCTCTGCGAGATCGCCTCGTAGAGAGATGGTCGGACACGCAGCAATTTTACGCCTCGAGCGAAGAATGTAAAGACCTGAAAATGGTATATTACATGAGTTTAGAATTCTTAGTCGGTCGGTCGTTGGGTAACGCTGCCTCTAATCTAGGTTTGCGAATGCCATACGCGGACGCTTTGAGAACGCTCGGCCACGAGTTGGAAGATATCGCGCAACGCGAAAAAGAACCGGCCTTAGGTAACGGTGGTTTAGGTAGATTAGCGAGTTGCTTTCTCGATTCGTTAGCGACGCAAAATTATCCTGGCTGGGGTTATGGCATTAGATACAAGTACGGCATGTTCGAACAAGCGTTGATTGACGGGAAACAAGTCGAATTGCCGGATTATTGGCTCACGAGCGGAAATCCGTGGGAAGTAGAGCGGTTGGACGTGACGTACAAAGTTCGATTTTACGGTCGTAGCGTGCAGTATACGAGGAAACGAAAAGTATCTTTGAATAAGATGGCGGCGAGTCAACGCATGAAAACCATTCGCGAAAATCCCGAAAAGGAAAATTTCGGAAACGTGCCTCCTCCTCACGACGCATCGAACGGCGAGTCTCGAGCGAATAATGATGCATATCCTCCTTCTCCACCAACATCGAAAAAAGAAATCGATGAAACTGAAACGCGATTCTCGTGGGAAGGTGGCGAGATTGTGGTCGCCGTCGCGTACGATACGCCAGTGCCTGGATACGGAACGTATAACGCGAACAACATGCGCCTCTGGAGTTCAAAACCTTCGCACGAATTCGATTTAAAGTCTTTCAATGCCGGCGATTACATAGCTGCAATCGAGCAGAAAGAACGTGGGGAGAGCATTTCCAGCGTTTTATACCCGAACGACGATACGCACGTTGGTAAAGAGCTTCGCTTAAAGCAGCAGTTTTTCTTTTGTTCGGCGACGTTGCAGGATATTTTGCACCAATTTAAAAAATCCGCCGCGAGGTACAACAACAGCGTCATGAAAGCGTACGCCGCCGACAATGCTAACGCGGAGATAAAAAGTCCGTCATCAACGAGTAGCGGTAACAACAACACCAACGTCATTCCAGGACTTCGAACTTTGAAAGATTTGCCTAAGCGCGTCGCTATTCAGCTCAACGACACGCACCCGGCGATTGGCGTTCCAGAGTTTATGCGTCTACTTTTAGACGAAGAGTTGCTTTGCTGGGAGGACGCGTGGAACATCACAAAGAACGTCTTCAGTTATACGAATCACACGATCATGACTGAAGCCATGGAAAAATGGCCAGTGCCGATGTTGAGCGAGCTTTTGCCTCGCCACGCGGAGATCATTTTTGAAATTAACCACCGATTTTTGGAAAGTGTTCGTAAGAAATGGCCGGGCGACGAACAAAAAGTACGCAGGATGTCCATTGTGGAAGAGTCTGAACCAAAAATGTTTCGAATGGCAAATTTAGCCGTCATCGGCTCTCACACCGTCAATGGTGTTGCCGAGATGCACACAAACTTAGTCAAGACGATTTTGTTTGCTGATTTTTGCGAGTTAGGGGATACTAAGTTTCGAAACGTCACGAACGGCGTCACGCCTCGACGATGGATATTACAAGCGAACCCGAAGCTCGCAAAAATGTATACCGATCTCGCCGGACCAGGGTGGGTAAACGACATGAAGCGGCTCGAAGCGCTGCAATCATTTTGCGATGACGATGATTTCTGCGAAAGATTTCGAGCCATTAAGAAACAAAACAAAAGACGCGTGGCATCGTTCTTGGAACAAACCTGCAGATTAAATTACAAAATCGCACCGAACGCGTTGTTTGACATGCAAATCAAACGCATCCACGAATATAAACGTCAACTTTTGAATGTTCTAGGTATTATTCACCGATTTGACGCCGTCTTACGCGCGACGCCTCAGGAGCGAGCGAAAATCGTGCCTCGAGTTTTCATCATTGCCGGGAAAGCTGCGCCGGGATACGATACCGCGCGGTTGATTATTCAACTCGCGTGCGCCGTCGCGAAAGTAGTGAACGAAACGCCTGAATGCGCTGGAGTTTTAACTGTATGTTTTGTCCCTAACTTTAACGTTTCCATCGCAGAGTTGTTGATTCCAGCGAGCGATGTTAGCCAGCACATTTCATTAGCCGGGACGGAAGCTTCCGGCACCGGAAATATGAAATTTGCCATGAACGGTGGTTTAATCGTAGGCACGCGCGACGGCGCGAACGTCGAAATTGCAAGAGCTATTGGTAGCGATAACATCTTCCAATTTGGCGCGACCGTGGATGAAGTCAAGAGCTTAAAGAAGACCGCGAATACGCGAAATCCAGCGCCCGACGAACGATTGGCGAACGTTTGCGCAATCATACACTCGGGTATTTTCGGCGACGCCAAGAAACTCGGCTTTAACCGTTTGTGCTCGAGCACGTTGACGCCGACGACGGATTTGTACCTCTGTGGCCACGATTTTGCGTCCTATTTAGACGCACAGGCGCGAGCGGACGAGGTTTACCTCGACGAACGTTTGTGGACGAGGAAGAGCGTTTTGAGCGCTCTGCGAATGGCAAAATTTTCCACCGATCGAACAATCAAAGAATACGCCGAGAAGATCTGGAACGTCGAGGCGAAGGCGTTTTTACCGCAGCACGTGAAAGAAAGACTAAAAGTAGGACGCAAGTAGATAAATAAATATATGTAATTCCTAGTAGGTGTACAACATCAAACGCTATCCATTGCTATCTTTATTCGTCACCGAGCAAATCAAAAGGGTTCGAAGCTTTCTTCACCCCTCCGCTGCCGCTCGATGTTTTTTTTCTACTGCTCGAGCTGGCCGCTTTAGAAATCCATCCCCCGCCACCACCTCTGGGTGGGTTCCCTCCTCCCGTCGCCGTTTTCTTTTTCTCTTTCACCGCCGGTTCAATCTTTTCCCCGAATAATAACGTCGCGCACTCGTCCTCGAACCACCCTTTATCTTCGGTTTCGATTTGCTCGATCCTATCGACCAGTCCCGGCAACTTCGCCAACCTTCCAACCTCCGCCGCAGTCCTCAATCCGCTCTTATTCTCCAACGCTTTTAATTTCCTCACCTGTGCCTTCAAGTCTGCGAGCTCCTCGGCGTGTTCAATCGTATACACGATGGGTCTTTTCGATTTAATAGTGTCTATTTTCTCCACCACCTTTTCTTCCAATTTCGTAATCTGTTTCATTCGATTTTCTTTCTTCTCTTCCTCGGCTTTCGTTTTCGCCACGTCCAACTCGCTCAACTTCCCAGTCAACTCCTCCACCATCACCGATTGCTCGCCAGCAGTTAACCTTGCCTCTCGTATCATCTCTTCCAACTGCTTCTCCACTAACTCGATTTTATTCTCAATCTCGCACACGGCGTCGTACATCTCCTGCTCTTCCTCCGCCAGACTCTCCATATTGCTCAACTTTTGATCGCACTGATCGATGATCCCTTTATACGCTTTCAACCGCTTCAAAAGCGCTCGTTTTTGCGAAAACGACGGCACGTTATACTCCAACAGCTCCTCGAACTCCTCTAAACTCGCCTTTGCGCACAACATCTCCGGCGTCGTTCTCCGCCCCGCCTCGTCCACCACGTCGTTCTTCTCAATCTTCGCCTCCTCTTCTACAATCAAAACCTCAGGAAACACGTGCAAATACTTCAAGTCTTTATCCGTATCGTGCTGATACTTGTAGCATCTCTGACACTCTTTGCACGCGCTCGCGCCTCGGTCTTCCTCGAACTCAAACTTCCTCAAACTCTCCGTCATCACTTTCAAGTTCTCCTCGTTGTATTTCTGCCTGAGTTTCTTCCCGGCGCCGATGACGAATTTTATGGACACGAAATCTTTCGCTCGGATTGGTTTTGCGCAGAGTTTCTCGATTAAATCCGGGATCCATTCTATGCGGAAATTCGCTAAATCGTGCGTTTGCGACGACGACGACGTGCTGTTGTTGCTCGCGAAATCGGAGAGGATTTCCGTCGAGAGCGCGTCTGCCATGCGTGTCGTCTTTGCGCGTCGTTTTTGTCTCGCGTCTTTGCTTCTTTCCTTCTCTCTTTTCCCTTCTTGCTAAACCATACACCCTAAATAAGAGTTTTTCAAAAATCTTTCGTTTCGCAAAAGAAGAAAACAACTCGTTATTAGTACGCGCGTAATACACGCGAGAAGAAGCACCAACCAGAGCACCGTCGACGACGAGCAGTAGTCGCTACTACTCTTCGATCATCCGTGTGTGTGTGTATATATATAGTATTCACACATTCCCTCTATCTTTCTTGTTCATTTTGGAACGAATTTTGGAGAAAAATTCAAAATCAAGAGACTGACATTTATTCAAAAATCACGCGCAGAGAGAGAGAGAGATAAGATACAGAACCAACGACGAACGCGAACAAAAGTTTGAGAAGAAGAAAAAAAGGTAATCATCATGCTCACGGAGAAAGAAAAGCGCGAGGCGAAGCAACTCGACAGAGAGTCGTACAACGTCTCCTTGTACGACCAACCTCCGAACGAGGACATCAAGCTGGAAGAATTTGAAAAGTACGCGTTAGATCGCGTGCGATTGTTAACCGCGATTGAAAACGCGCTCAGTTCTGGGAAGAAACCGGAGGAATTGCAAGAGCTGATCAAGGAGAAAACGAAGAGTTTGAAATTGGAACCGAAATCGATCGCGGACGAGGTTTCGCATTACGCGCTGCGATTGGCGTTTTGCAGGACGGAGAGTTTACGGAGACAGTTTTTGACGAGCGAGGTGCAACTGTTTAAAGCGAGGTTTCGCGAGATGAAGGGCGCGGACAAAGCGAAGTTTATCGAGCACGAGTTGGATTACAATTCGATGGATTCGAAGGAGTTTGAAAAGTTGAAAGACGAGTTGATGGACGTCTTGTGTCAAGCGAGATCGACTGGGCCTAGAGGCAAAGACAGGGAACAGTGGATGATGAGTGAACACAAAAGAAGTAAATATTACAAAGTCAAATTTGAAAACGTCTATCAGTTGGTCAAGATGAGAGACGTTTTGGTCAAGAAAGGATTCGCGTACGTGCACGAAAGCGCGGTAGATGCGATCGTGATGACTGAGTTTAGGGCGAAATTGAGCAAGAATTTGGGTTTAGCCGCGAAGAGGTGGAACGCGTTTGTCGAGAGCGACGAGAGGGCGAGGTTGGTGCCGGTGATCAACTCGTTGAGGACGAAAGAGTTGGGGAGGTCGGATTACGGCAGCGATAACGCGAACGGTGGTCCGTCTGGCACGGGAATAGTCTTGAACAAAGATTTGCAGCGGTTGGCGGAAGAGTCGTTCCCGTTGTGCGCGAAGAATCTGTTCAAAGCGGTGAAAGTCGAACACCACTTGAGGCACGAAGGCAGACGACAGTTGCAGTTGTATTTGAAAGGCATCGGTTTACCGTTGGAAGAAGCGTTGGTGTTTTTCAAAACCGAGTTTACCAAGAAACCTGGGTGCAACAACGAGAAGTTCGAGAAAGATTACGCGTATGGCGTGAGACACTCGTACGGTAAGGAAGGGAAGAGGGTCGATTACACGCCGCACTCGTGCATGAAGTGCATCGCGGCCAACCCGAGTAAAGGCGAGTACCACGGATGTCCGTTTAAGACGTTCTCCGAGGAAGCTTTAGGAGCAGCTTTGAGCCAAATGAAAATTGAACCGAGCAAAGTGACGGACATCGTGAAGAAAGCGAAGAATAAACACTACCAACTCGCGTGCTCGGACGTGTTTGAAGCCGTGCACGGCGGCGAGTTCATCGAGGGCGGTTTGCATCACCCGAATCAGTATTACGAACAGTCCAGGAAGGTGTTGAACCCAAAGACAAATGAAGATAGCGACGGTAAGGAAAAGCAAGCGGTGCCGACGCCGCCGCAGCAAAAGGAAGAACAAACTGCTGCTGCTGCTCCGAAAGTTGTCGCCGCGTGAGGTGAAAACGACAGATCTCACATGAAGAGAGAGAAAGATAGTTCACGCGAGCGGTTGTACTTTTAAATAACATGAAACCTCTACCAGTGGTACTAAAAACACACCGAATACGAGTACTAGTAAATATATATTCACATCTTTATTCTGTTTCTTCCTCTTCTACGTTCTATTTATTCTTCGCTACCTCTAACTTTCTATTTTACAAACCTACCTTCAAGAAACGCTCTCGTGATTTCAACATTCATTTTCCTGTTCGCTTGCGTGAACAAGACTCTCTCCACCGCGCTCCCTTCTTTTCTCTCTTCGCGTTCTTCTCCTACTCCATCTTCTTCCCCGCTCGCTGCTTCTTGAAACCCGACTCCCGTAAACATCTCCATCATCTGCCTCTCGCTAAAAAATCGCGCTAAAGTGCCATCGCTCCTTCGGTAAGCCTCCCGCTCGTCTTCCATGACTACTTTCCTTCCCGGATTAAAGTCGGACGAGGCCTTGTTCTTTTCGTCGTCGTCCGCGTAGTCTCTCACTAAAGCTACCCCGCCGTTCCTCAACACCCTTCTAACCTCCATCAAACAATTCCTAATCTCTGCGTCGTTTAACGCGGAGAGAAAAAAACACATCAAAACAACATCGAACGATTCGTCTTTCATGGACACCAAACACCCTCTTTCCCCGGCGTCGACCACAAACGCTTTCGAAATCCTACGCTCGTCGTAATCGACGTGTAACTTCAACTGCTCGATTGCGGTTTCGCTCACATCCGCGCATTGAAATCGCAAGTTTGGATTCGCTCGTAGCAACGGAAACATCGCGTTCCCAACCCCAACGCCAATCTCGAAAACATCAAGCGCGGGAAGCGTTTTCATTTTCTCCTCGAGCTCCTCGGGAGTGACATTTTCCACGAACCCTTCGAATTCCACGTCGTTCATTAAATCTCGTTTGAACGATTTCCGCAAATAGTGTCGGTCTCTGAAAAAGTTCGATCGGTGGTTTTGGTAGAACAGTTCCCAGGCGTTCGTGTTGTTTGCGTCGTTGCTGTTGTTTTTGTCCTTCGATGGTGATGAGGAGGAGGAGAACACGCGGAGTAAACCCCTAATTTGGGGAACACCACCACCACCTCTTTTGCTGATGATGATTTTTGTCCGGGGAGAACACTTTCGAGCGCTGCTGCTGCAAAAACAACAGCGCCGAGGAAACAAATTCCTCGTCGTCGTCTTTCTCGTCGTCGTCTCGAGCATTACTTTCGCGCCGTTAAAGTTCTTCCACAGCCGCATTTTTCTTTCTCTCCTTTTTGTTACGTCTCTCGAGTCGAAACGAGAGACACATGGTAGGGGAGTGGAGAAAACGAGAGAAAAAAAGAGTAAAAAATACACGAACACACACACACACATCATCTTAATAAAAGAGCGTTTTGAGATACAACGCGCGCAGATACAATGTCTGTCATACGGCGCCACCATTGCGTGCACACGACGAAAGAGAGATGCGCGCGTTTGCGCGGAGGTTTTGTGTGCGATTCGGTACATTTTAAACCCGTTTTGAGAGTTGGTCAAACCAAGACATCGTTAGGTAAAACTTCTTTTTAATTATATGTATACGAGAGCGAATAATCACGCGCGCGTTTCTGTTGCGTAGGATCGTGCAACTTCTTGGACCGATGCTCGGATTTAAAATGTCCGTACGTGCACTACGTGTTGGACGATGCGAGAGCGAACGAGGAGTCCATCTATTTCCAGCAAAGAGACCGACTCAAAGTTGTCTCTCCAGAGGAAGAAGGAGGAGAGGAGAAGAGGCAAAGAGAGGAACTCGCGAGTGTTCTTGGACCGATTTCACCCGTATCTGCGATACAGGCGGATTTGAGAGGCTTTGCGTTGGAGAAAATCTGCGGCGGAGAAAATTTTCGCGCCGTTTTGATAGATCCGCCGTGGTCGATATCCATGGCGTTGCCGTTTCCTTCTTTGCGAGACGGCGAAATTGAGAGTTTAAAGATCGCGAGCGTTTTGGATCGATCGCGAGTGTGTTACGTGTTTTTGTGGGCGACGCAAAGGAAAACGCCGTTGGCGAGAGAGATTTTGCAAAAATGGGCGTCGAAAGCGAGGATGCGCGTGGTGACGCACGATCTCGTTTGGGTGAAGTTGAATCAGCTCAACAGACTGGTAAGCGCTGGGCGAACTGGTTACTATTTCAACCACGCGAAGGAGACTTGCGTTGTTGGGGTGTATCATCCCGTCCTTGGTCAAGAAGAAAGAGAACAAGAGAGAGAAGAAGAAGTAAAGGAAGGAGACGGAAGCGAGAATATCAATACAAACACAATCAACAACGATACCGTACGCTTTCCGTTCAAAGACTCGGACGTGATATGCGCGAAAGTTCGAGAAATTTCGAGGAAACCGGATGAAATCTACGGCGTAATCGAACGCTTACTCGGGCCAAACTCGAAGAAACTCGAACTGTTTGCTCGCAATTGGAACGTCTCGAGCGCGAGAAAATATCAGAATTGGGTCTGTATCGGCAACCAGATTCAAAAAACGGTGATAATGGATCGCGAAATCTCGAGAAAGTTTGATAAGGAATATCCCGAGTTTGCGAGTACGAAAAGTTGAAAGGAGGAGAAGAGCGCGCTCTCTCAAAAATTCTTGAGTCATCACGAAGAAGAAATAACACATACAGTCACCCACGCATTCACATGCGTTATTAAAAAATCATGCCTCTGGCACGTACATCTCGCCCGCCTCTTCCGCTTCTAAAGCCGCTTTCTCGATCTTCTCTATCGCCATCCTCGTCCTCGATTCTTTTTTCTTCATGCCGTCTGTTTTCAAAACCCCCGCGTTCCTGGCCGAATCAATCTCGCTCTCTAACATAGAAACTCTCTGATACAAGAGCACCATGGTCAATAAACACGAAATCAACGACACGGCGACGACAATTGCCCTGGGATCGCTAAACCATGATTTCTTCCCGCCGCTACTACTACTTCCGCTAAAATTCTTCCTCTTCTTTTTCCCCGCCGACGCGGCTAAAAGCGTCTCCTCGTCCTCGTACGAATCGTCCAATCCCTCGTTGTTACCACTACCCGCCGGATTCAATTTCTTCGAGTACGCGTACGGTAAAACTTTTTGCATCTGTCTCGTCGCCATGCTCGTCCTTCGCTTATACTTCTCCGCGTCGTCGTCGCCGTCTTTCTCGTTACTACTAGTATTCGCGTTATTTTGATCGAGGACAGAGTTTCGCGACGACGACGACGCGTTATTATTGCTTTCGTCTCGTTTATTATTCAAGCCGCCGGACGTTGAAATCGTCTGTGCGGTCGACCCGTATCCTCCGTTCGCCGTTTGAACCTCCTCCTCCCGAAACTCCTCAACCTCCAAATCTTCGATGTCTAACAAATCCTCCACGGATTTCACCAACATCCCGGACCCTTTGTGCCGGATGGATTTAATCCCAAACTTCAGCTGCAATCGATTGGCGACTTGCGTCTTAAACTCCGCGAAAGACGTCGTCAGAGGGTCCACGCCTAACGCGCGTTTCCGCCTCGTCCGCGGGTTTAAATTCGAATTAGTATTCGCCTCCGTCTCCGATGAGGATGATGATGCTTTTAAAGAAACGAACACGACGCGTTTGTTGTCCTGATGACTCATGTTCGTCCTCTCGAGTTATGAATACTACTACTACTAATAATAATGATAATAATAATCAAAACGAGGGCAACGCTCTCTCTTTCTCTCTCTCTTCTCTCTCTCTCTCTCTCTCTCTGAAGAACAAGAGAGAGAGAAAGCTTCTAGCTTCTTTCTTTACGCGCGAGTTGATCTCTCTCTCTCTCTCTCTCTCTTTCTCTCGGGACTTTCAAAGCTACTATTTAGGGTTACAAATGAAACCCTAACTACTCAATTTGGGCTTCTTTCATAAAGGAAAGAAAATCACCTCAAAACCACATCACGAGAATAGAAGAGCTTTTAAAGCTCCTCGGAAAGAGTTCTTCGCGGCGCCGCTGCTCAGAAGAAGAAGAAAAAGAAGAAAAAGGGTGTTTTTGGGTGTTCTTTTTAATCCCTTCCTCTCTGAAACTCGCTTTTCAAGAAGAAGCAGAGGCGAAAGAAATCATCATCACTCCAAAGTTTGTGTTCTTTTGTGTTTTGAAAATTCAAAACGAAAACATTCTTCGCGAAGAAGAAGAGAAACACCACGCTGCTCTGCTGTTGTTGTTGTCGTGCATCGTCGTCGTCGAAAAAGGAGAGAGTCATCGGAGAGAGAGAGAGAGAAAGTGGACGAAGCGCTCTTCGATTTTAAACGGTCTTCTTCGATAGAGTGTTTGGTTTGATTGCACGAGGAGAGAGAGAGATGAGTTCGAACAACAACGACGACCCGTTCGGGGAAGAAGACGCGAATAATAATAACAACAACAACAACAACGACGACGACGACGACGACCCCAACGCAGAAGAGAACGAGGAAAGAAGATTGGAAGAGGAATTCATGATGGCACAGATCCCGAATGAAGACGAGGACGAAGAGGACGACGCAGACGACTTCGACGAGGACGACGAAAACGAAGACGGCGAAGACTTGATGGATAACATGGAACGCGATTACGAAGTCATGCCGCATTTGGATCAATACGAACAAGACGGGATGGTTGGAGAAGAGGAGGAGGAAGAGTTTGACGTGGAACAAGCGTTGGAGGCGAGGTTGAAAGCGGAGGAGGAGATGAATGAGAGAGATCAGGAGTACGCGGGAGGGAGAGGAGGGATGACGGGGAGAGCTCTCCCAAGAGCGTTGGATGACGACGACGAAGATCAACAGTGGAGGAGAAGAAAGAGGATGAAAGCAGCGCAGGCGGCGCATGAAGGCGAGGACCCCTTGGAGGAGGGTTTGTTAGATGACGAGGAGTACGACGTGAACATTGATAATTACGATTGTCCCTTGCGAGAGTGGATTACGAAAGAGAGAACCATCGTGGAAATTAAGAGACGGTTTTCGCGATTTTTGAGACGGTTTAAAGTTGGTGACGTCGAAGAGAACGACGGAAACGATAGCACGAGAGAGGATCTCTTTTACAGGAGGAAGATGCGAGAGATGTGCGTGGCGAATAGACAATCGCTGAACGTCTCGTTCATCCATCTCTCGAAAAAGGACCGGACAATCGCGACGTGGGTGGCAGACGCGCCGTCGCTCATGTTGCCGATATTGGACGAGGTGTTGAAGAAAGAAGTGTTGAAGATGTATCCCGCGTACGAAGATATCCATCCGGAAGTGTTTGTGAGAATTTCCGAATTGCCGATTGTCGATCAAATTCGAGACATTCGTCAATCGCATTTGAATTGTATGATTAAAATTACCGGCGTCGTCACGAGGCGTTCGAGCGTGTTTCCGCAGTTAAGGAACGTGACGTTTAAATGCGAAAGGTGCAAATATTTGCTCGGGCCAATTCAACAAAACGCTACCGATCCTGTGAAACCAGGGAATTGTCCTGAGTGTCAAGGAAGAGGACCGTGGACGGTGGACGTGGAGAGAACGGTGTACAGAAACTACCAGAAAATGACGTTGCAGGAATCGCCCGGGTCGGTTCCGGCTGGTCGATTACCTCGCTCGAAAGAAATTATCGTTTTAAACGATTTGATCGATTTGGCGAGACCAGGGGATGAGATTGACGTGACTGGTATTTACGTAAATTCCTTCGACGCGAGTCAAATCAAACAAAGAAACGGCTTCCCGGTGTTTAGCACGCACGTGGAGGTGAACCACATCTTGCGAAAAGGGGACGCGTTCGCCACGCAAAACTTAACCGACGACGATAAGCACGCAATAAGGGAGTTATCCCAGGACCCGAGGATTGTCCAACGCATCATCAACTCCATCGCGCCGTCCATCCACGGGCATGAAAACATCAAAACCGGCATCGCGATGGCTATTTTCGGCGGTCAAGAAAAGTTGGTGAAAGGCAAAACGAAACTGAGGGGTGATATTAACGTGCTCTTGCTAGGCGACCCGGGAGTAGCGAAATCGCAGTTTTTAAAGTACGTGGAGAAAACGGCAAACAGGTGCGTGTATACGACTGGGAAAGGCGCTTCCGCGGTTGGTTTGACCGCCGCGGTGCACAAAGACCCAATCACTCGAGAGTGGGTGTTAGAAGGTGGCGCGTTAGTCTTAGCCGATCGAGGCGTGTGTTTGATCGATGAGTTTGATAAAATGAATGACCAAGATCGAGTGTCTATCCACGAGGCTATGGAACAACAATCGATTTCCATCTCGAAAGCGGGGATCGTGACGAGTTTACAGGCGAGATGTTCGGTAATTTCCGCGGCGAACCCAATCGGCGGAAGATACGATTCTTCGCGAACCTTTAGCGATAATGTGGAACTTACGGACCCTATATTGTCTCGATTTGACGTGTTGTGCGTCGTAAAAGATGTCATCGATCCCATCACAGACAGGCGCTTGGCAGAGTTTGTGGTGAACAGTCACGTCAAGGCGCACCCGAAAAATTTTGACGACGAAGACGGCGTCGCCGCCGGCTTCGGTAATAGTACGAACAACGATGAAGATGTCGCGGAAGCGCTCGATCAAGAAATGCTGAAAAAATACATCTCTTACGCCAAGCGGTTCGTCCATCCGAAGATTAAACTCCAAGACACGCCAAAGATTGCGCGCGTGTACTCGGAACTTCGTAAAGAATCCGTAACGAGGGAAGGTATGCCCGTAGCCGTTCGTCACTTGGAAAGTACGATTCGTATGGCAGAAGCGAGAGCGCGCATGCGTTTGTCGCTAAGCGTGAGCCCGGAGGATATAGATCACGCGATTTCCGTCATGTTGGATTCTTTCATCGGCACGCAGAAGCAATCGGTTCAAAAATCTTTGAGGAAGAAATTTGCCAGGTACGCGCACTTCCACCGCGATTTCGATTCGCTCTTGATGGAGATTTTACGCGGGATTTTTCGCGAGATGAATCGACTCGATCGAGAGGAAGAACCGATTAAGTGCCACTTGTTGGAACACCGAGCGAAAGAGTATGGGGTGATGGATTTGAACCCTTTTTACAGGTCGCAAACGTTCCTCCAGGCAAAATTCACGCACGATCCGGAATTGAATGTGATCATCCCTCCCGCGCGCTAAAATTTACACGAGAGGAGGATAAAAATGAGAGAGTCGTAAAACGCAAGCAAGCCAAGCAAGCAAACAGAATGAGAGTTAACTCGTAAAATAGTAAAAAGTAATTCAATCAAAAATATCAACTACTCCGTAAAATATCACCACGTCGCCTGCGCGTCTTCGAACGCCTCCTCATCCGCGGATTTTTCGCCAGTCATGGCTTCTTTCATTGCACTCTTTGGTCGTCGCCACCATCGAATAACTTGCTGTAGGAACGCCGCGAACACGACGACGGCAATCGTCAACGTCAACTTTCGATTCCGGTTCATCCAATCGATTTGCGTCTTGAATCGTCCGTAGAATTTCGTTCCAAACGCGGCAACTTTCATAAACTTTTGCATAGTCTCCGGTTTCACGTTCTTGAGCTGCTGCGCGGCTTGTTCCGCCTGTTTGTCGCTCATAGGCATCCCGGCCGCCGTACTCATTTGCTTGATTTGCTCCGGGTTTACGTTCTTCATCATCTCCGCCACAGCTTTTTGCATTTTCGGGTCGCCCATTTTCTCTTGCATTTTCTTCATCGTATCGGCGGTAGGCATGCCATCTGGACCCATACCACCTCCTTGCATATCCGCAGCCACGGACATCATCGCTTCCATCGTTTCTGGCGACATGTTCTTCATCATTTCCGCGGCTTGTTGCATCATTTCCGGCGACATGCCTCCCGGCGGCATTTGAGGAGGAAAGCCCGCGTTTGCGGAAGTCGCCGCCGCCGTCCCACTCGACGCTCGCTCCTCTCCGACATCCTCGAAGGCGCCATCTACCAAGCCTTCTCCTTCTTCTCCTTCGTCTTTCTCGAACGTGTCAAATTCAGGGCACTTAATCTCCACCACCATTCCGGCTTTTTCCATCTCCTCCTCGCACTTCTCCAACTCCCCTCGAACAATCTCATCCTCCGGCGATAACTTCACCGCCCTCTTTAAATCCTTCCACGCCAGCTCTAAGTTCTTCAACTGAAAATACCCTTGGCCTCGTCTATAATACGCCTTCAAACTCGTATTTTCAATCTTCAACACCTCCTCGCACCTCTCGATGGCTTCTTCGTGCCTCCCGACTTTATTCATGCACAACGCGCTGTTCAACAAGCACGATTTCTTCAACGTTTGCGCCTCCGGATCTCTGTACGCTTTCATATTCTCTCTCACCCGTTCGTACTTCTCGATGGCGTCCGCGTACTTCCCTTCCCCGACGAGCGCGTTCCCGGCTTTTTTCAACCGATTCGAACCTTCGTGTTTATACTTTTGCTCCGCCTGAGCCTGTTTCGAAGCGAATTCCATCTGTTGTTTCATCTGTTCCGGGGTCATGTTCTTCATCTGTTCCGCGGCTTGTTTCATCTGTTCCGGGGTCATGTTCTTCATCGCGTCCATCGCGCCCGGTGGGATGTTTGGCATCCCGCCGAGTCCTCCGCCAACTCCGCCGCCCATCTTGCTCGCCATCTGTTGCATCTGTTGCATCTGTTGCGGCGTCATGTTTTCCATCATCTTTTGCGCTTGGCTCATCATTTCCGGCGTGAACATGTTCGGGTTCATTTTGACGACTGAGAGCGATCGCACGCGGCAGATCTTCTTCGTTTGTCAGCTGGAAAGTTGTGTGGTGTAAAGAGAGGTTCGTTGTGTCGCGGCGACGCGCAAGAAAATGTGTCTCCTCGTGAAGACTTTACTTTTGAACAAAAACACTAAATTTACATTACGCGGGGCGGATGGAATAAGAGTTTTCTTTAGAGTACGAACAGATCAGAGTTTATACTTTTTCGGTGGTTACAACTGACTGGCGAACATTGGTTTCGAGCGCTCCTCCCCTTCGGAAGGTTCCTTCGGCTTTTCGTCGGACTTCTTTTTCTTCTTCTTTTTCTTTCCTCCCGTTCCGCTCCCGTAGGCGTCGGGCGGGCTTCGAGAAGGAAAGGCGGTTTCTCGCGCCTCGAGACCTTCTTCTCCGACGCGTTCTTCAGCTCCCTTCGTATCGTCGTCGTCGTCCGAGAATAGCGATGACATTTTTCGAGGCGTTTTTGGTTGTTCTTCTTCTTCCTCTTCTTTTCCCGATGGTGCTTCTTCGCTCAACTTGCTCATCCCTTTGTTCTTCGTATTCTTCAATTTTATTTGTTGCTCTTTGAACTTGTTCATTTTTTGTTGCTGCGCTTCGGAAAGTTGGGAGAAGCCGGAAACTTCCGATTCGAGGTCTTCGTCGTCTTCGTCGTCGTCTTCGTCTTCGTCAACGTCGAGATCGTCGTCGAGATCGTCGTCGAGCTTCACGAGTTCCTCGAGAGAAATATTCTTCGGTGTGTTATTATCCTCGCTGGCGGTGGCCGAGCGAGCCGCCGTGGTCGTCGAAGTCATACCCGAAGCTGTCCCCGAAGTCATCGAAGTTCTTTTATTTTCAATCCTGATTTTCAACCCACCGAGTCCTTTACCTTTATCGTCAGGTCGATCGTGTTCTTTCCCATCTGGTTTTGGTGCTGGCGTTTTAATCGTCAAGCCGGTCAAACTGTGCGGACGAAAGGCGAGAATGTTCTCGTGCGACTCTCTTCGTTTGTGGCCGGGGATACCGCCGGTGCTGCTGCTCTTCGATTGTCCTTTTCCCGATAAGTCGCTGTCGTTATCGCCATAGAGACTATCGCGTTCATTTTCACCGGGAATGTACGGATCATCGGCTTCGTTGTATTGCGACGAAGCTACGGACGTAAGCGATCCGCTCTCTTTTGAGCGAGAAGGAGTTCCTCCGAAACCAAAGAACGAGTTCCTCTCTGGTTCATCTTGCGCGTTTACCGCTGCTTCCAAATGCTCGTCTTGCAAATACTGCGAAAACTTTGATCGTTTCACTTCGAGCGCGTTATCGCCTTTACCTAAACTCCACGCGCCTGGCGTCGTGACTGTTTGTAACAACTCTAAAATTCGCACAAACTCCGGACGATCGCAAGATTCTCGCGACCAACAATCTAAAAGCAACTCCTCCATCTCCGTCTCCACCCAACTCGGAATTTTCGGTCGGTGATGCAAGAAGGCAACTTTCCCAACGATTTGTACCGGGTCTTTCAACTCGTGCCACGGGTAGTTCAACGTGATGAGCTCCCACAAAATTATACCGAAGGAGTACACGTCCGAGAGTTCGTCCACGTTATCGTTTCTCAACGCTTCCGGGGACATCCACTCGGGAGTACCTCCAGCCGTTTCCAACTCCGGGTTGGATTTCTGCAAGTACGCTCTGTACTTGATTCGACTCATGCCAAAATCAGAAATTTTCAAATTCCATTTCGAGTCGACTAATAAATTCGCCGGTTTCAAATCGTGATGTACGATTGGAGGCGATCGAGAGTGGAGGTAAGACATTCCCCGGGCGCAATCTGTGGCCATTTGTAAACGCAAGCGACCGTTATCGGCGACAGTTTCGCGGACAACGTTATCGTAATCGTGCAAAATGGAGTGCAAATTGCCTCTTTTCATGAGTTCGGTGACGATGCACATGGAAGGTGCGTCGACGACGGCGCCTAAAAACAGAACAATGTTTGGGTGTCGCAAATCGCGCATCAATCGGATTTCCGCCGCAAATTCTTTTATCGTGTTGTGCGTGGCAACGTCGAGCGTTTTCTTTACGGCGACATTCGTGCCATGCCACTTGGCTTTGTATACTTTCCCGAACGAACCGATGCCAATTTTCTTGCCAAAGATCAAATCGTTGATCGATATCGACCACGACCCGGCGGCTTTAATCAACGCGCGCGAGGAGCACCGCTCGAGCTGTTCGGCCCAAGCTGATGCGGATATGTTGTTTTGGAACATGTGCGATTTCTTCTTCTTCTTCCCATTCGTTGGCGTGGCGTCGTATTTTTTCACCTCTTCAAGCAGCGCGTCGTTCTGAAACGTGACGGATTTTTTCGATCCTCCAGTTGTTCGCGGGCTGTTTACGTTTTGCAAATTTTTATTATGAGGCGGTGGCGTGCTCATCCCACTTTCTCCCTCTTTTTGTTGTTGCTCCGTAATCTTATTCGCATCATCCAACACTTTTTGCTGCGCAGCCGAGAATGCCGAATGAATCGCCGATCGCTTCATCGAACTTTGCTTTGGTCGCGCGTTGGGATCAAACGGCGGCTTCGCGGCTGAATACTTCGTCGCGCCGCTCGGACTCGAAACCGGAGGTGGTTTCTTCGAACCGATCGACGGACTGCTCGATGTTCTAACCAGTTCGCTTCTCGGAGAAGATGTGAACACGCCATTTTTCTGTTTCTGTGCAGCTCTCGCACTTCGCGGGGTACTTCCTGGCGACCTTTGATTCGGCGCCGGCGAAAGACTTCGGTTTCTGAATCTCACCGACCCGGAGCCAGTTCGGACTAATCCTCGCGAAGAGGGTTGGTTTCTACTTGCGGGGCTACCTGTACTACGATCATCCGTGCTAGGAGGAATGCCATTTTGCGGATCGAGTGATAAGGAATCCTCGGAATCGTTGTGTTTAAGCATCGACGCGTGCGTCTTCAAGCCGCTACTGCTCGCTCCGCCGTGCATTCTATTTCGACCGTTCTCTACATATTCGCTATCGTCGTCGTTGTCGTTGAAAACATCGTCGTCGTCGTACTCATCCGATTCTAACTCGCTCTCTTCTGATTCTTCATCCGTCGTAATCGAAGGCGACCCAACCGTCGGGCTGAGTTGGTGCCGCTGATGTCGATCGCCATCCGTTCGCGCGAAATAGTCTCTGCTCTCTCTTTTATTTTTCCCAAATCTTTTACTTTCCTTGCTACCGTATTGATAGTCATCGCTTGAAATTCTCGGCGATGGTGGTTGAATCGCGTACCCAGTCGTTTCCGCGCTATTTTCGTTCGTAATCGCCTTCCTTTGATTCGAAGGGTTGCTACCGTTCTCTCGCTGTTTTTGCTGCTCGTGTTCTCTCTGTTCTTGGATTTGTTGCTCTTTTTCTGCTCGCTCTCGATGCATTGCCGCGGTTCTGTTCAACACTTCCAACCACAACGCTTTATCTTTCAAAGTTTCGCACCTCACAATCTTGTGCGAGTACCCTTCCGGTCGGCAGCACGCTCCCGTCAACGCCTCGACGAGATTTTGCGGCGTAGAAGTGGACGAGCTCCCGTGCCGGCTCGATTTTTTCGGGTACAACAACAAATCGATCGCAATCGCCGTTTGTCCGTACTCAAACGCATCTCGCGCCGCTAAAACGGTCCCATACCCGTACATTCGTGAAAACCCTTTCCCCCAAAACAGATGGTTATCGTACAGCACGAAATGTCTCAACTTCCACGACGCGTCGTTTCTGCCGGACGAACCGAACCCTCGCATCAAATTGCTGAACCAGTTCCCTCTAATTTCCGTGTATTTCTCCAAAGTACCTTCTTTCGAAGGCACCGTCGGTAACCAAATCATAAACTTCGGCATTTGCGTGGGGATGCTGTCCAACGACGTACCTTCCGCGGTCGTCGTCGGCGTGTTTGGCGTTTCCTGTTGATTGTTTTCCACGGCGTTCAAACCGCTGCTCCCTAGGCTACTCTCGTTCGAACTGTTCGTATCCGTGTTCGACAATAAATCAGACGAACCTCTGCTCTTCGCGATAACGTTTCCGTTCTCGTCCAATTCCGTCATCGTGTCGTCCTCCACGGCTTGATCCAACGATAACAAACTCTCCAACTTTTCCTTCAACTGCTCTTTCTTTGATTGATTATTCGCGGCTTCCAATCGAAGCCGCTGTCTCAACATCCTCTCCTCGTTCGCTTCGTCGTACTCGTCAGAACCGGGAGAAGAATCGCACGACCCGTTCTGCACGTCGTCGTCGTCGTCGTACGTGCCCGTATCAGCACTATCGTCGCTACTCGTACTGCGAAAGAAGTTCCTTCCGCCGCCCAAAGACGCGTTCTCGTTCATACCGCCGCCTCCGCTCGTCGTTTCTCTCCCGTCGCTTCCGAGACTCGCTTTCTCTCCGTCGGCGTTGGCGTTGTTCAAAACTAACTCGTTCAACTTCTCGATCGAACTCAGCCTGAGCCTTTGCAAGTCCGATAAAGGTTCGCTCAACCGAGCGTATAAGTTTGCGTCTGTTTCTTCGTCTCTCTGGTCGTCGCGGTTCGTCGTCTTCGCATTCGCACCACCACCACCATCACCACCACCAGCAGTTGAAGAAGACGGATGATGATGAGAACCCCGGCGACGATTTTGAGGAGGCGCGGCGTTGTTTCGCGAGGAACTCATGTTATTCTCACGATGAAGTTCTTGTTCGTGTTCTTGTTGTCGTTCTTTTTCGCAGAACTACGCTCCCGAGACGAACAAGAAGCGCGCTGAGTGTGTCTCCGATGTGATCTTTCCCCGGGGGTGTCCTTTAGAGATATTTTCTTATCGCGCGGAATAGAACTCCTCTCTCTCTCTCTCTCTTTGTTCGGTAACGAACGCACGTATCGCGCGAAACCCTTTTCAGCGATGCAAAGAACGCGACTAAAAAAAGAGAGAAAACGAGAGACGGAGTGTTGCTCTTTTGTCGCGCAAAGAAAGAAGCGGATTATGATGCTTTTTGCCTGGTAGGAGTGACCTTTGGAGGAGACGCGAGCGGGGTCTTTTACTACGCGTTTACTACATTTAAAACTAAAGATAGGTGTACTCTAACAAAAGAGCTACGAATGATGGTGTCGATGAGTTTACACACGCAAACGCATAGTATCGCATCGTCACGACCAAACGGTCATCGCCCATCTTCTTTTAAACGAGGGCGCGACGCCGTGCAAAATCCTGCGCGAATCGAAGAGGACGAGACGACCGGGAAGCGGTTGGATGTCGAGAAAATTTTCCTGTTGTTCTCCTCCTCGTTCTTTGTCTTCTTCTTGTTCTTCGTCTTGTTCTTGTTGTTTTGGGTTTAGAAACACGCGCAAGCACCCTTCGGCTTCGGTTTCGTATCCGAGGTTGAAGTATAAAATGGCGGTTAAGTTTCGTTCGCAAATGCGAGAGCCTTCCGGGCCTTCCGCGTTGTTCGGATCGTAATCCACGTGCGGGTCGTATCGAGCGCCTTGTTTGTCGTACTTCGCGAGTTGCGCAAACTTTGGGTACGCGGTGTTTTCGGCGCGTTCGCGAGCGGCGAGCGCGCATTTTGGAGGAGATATTGACGACGAGGAGGAAACTTCGCAAAGTTTCCGCGGCAACGACCACAGAAACGTTCCCGCTACATTCAACGGCGACGCCGTAGGATTCTCGATATCAATTTTGATGCTCGCTAAATCGTCGTCTCTTCCCTCTTGGTTGACTGGGAAAAGTTTATCCGCCAGAGACTCGCATTGTTCGTACATTTGGCGAACGGCCTGTTCCGGAACGACGTCGTCGAGAACGACGAAACCAAACGCCTCGAGCTGTTCAACATGTTCCGACGAGAATAACAACGTTTGAGCAGTCGTCGGAGTGTCAAAGCTCTTCCTATTCTTAACATCACCATCATCACGGCTCCCATCATCCTCACCGTCATCCTCGCCTCTCCCGGCCACCGTCGTCGACGACGACGAAGCAAACCTCTCCTCGAAATACCTCTCGGCGTCTTTAAACATTTTCTTCCTCGCGCCAATCGGGAGCTGCTTATACGCAACAACGAACCTCGAGCGACTCTTTTCATCCGTATCATCATCACTCGTCGTCGTCGTTGTTCTTCTTCGCGCCTTCAACATCGTCGTCGCGCTTAAAATGTCACGTTTCAACGCTTTCGTCGACTGCACGTGCACTCTCGTCCACTCGTCTTCTTTCTTCATCCGCGTCAGCAGCGCGAACGTTCCCGGACCATCTTCTTCTTCTGCGTCTATCATCGTCTTTGAGAGAAACGCGTCGACTTTCTCGTCGTCGTCGTCGGGCAGAGCGATGCACCGCACCTTCGAGTCGTCGTCGTCCAAAACGCCGCACCCGTCGTCGTCTTTGCACGACGACGACGGCGGAGACGACTTCGAGCGACGTTTACGACTTTCCCTCGTTTCCCGCGAAGAAGAATTTGAAGTAAACGAGGAAGGAAAAGGCGCGAGACGACGCGCGGGTGCGCAGAGGCGCATTTCACGCGACGACGACGACGAGATGTCGCGACGCCGCGCGTCGAACTGTTTTCCAGACACCAAAATGTGGCCTCTACAAATGCACTCGACAAACTTCTCTCGAACGCGACGTCACGTATCGTGAAATGCACTTCTTTTTCTCGCGGAGACGTGTGCGCGTTTGATCTGTCGCGTGGCAACGTTTCGTGCGGTTTTGCGCGTTTCTCGATGCGCTTTACTCGTCATCCTTTGTGCTCGAAATGAGGGCATTTTCCGTCGTTTATCCAAACGCGTTTCCTTCACTTTTCTCCGCAGAGAGAAAGCGGCTAAAACGCAACAGAGACTCCACGACGCGCGATGACGACGACGACAGCAACAAACGAATCCGTGGTCGTGAAAACCGTAGCCCCGAACCATTTTTGCTTGGACCAAAACTTAAACCCGCGCGTGGTGCACACCATCGCGAAATCCTTGCCGTGGTACGGACCGAAATTTTCCCCGCATAAAGTCCCGAACTTTTACGACGTTTCCGGGATCACCGAGAACCCCGAGGCGTTTAAACTGGTCGTAGACACGTTCGCGGAGAGATACGAACGCATGAAAGAGAAACCGACGAAAATTGCCGGGTTCGACGCCAGAGGGTTTTTGTTCGGACCGACGATTGCGATGCGATTAGGTACGCGTGTTGGTGTGTTGGTGTTTGGTGTTCGATTGATATAGTCTTGACGTTTTTCGCGCTGACCGCGCGTCTCTCTTTGCATTCTTTCTTTTTACGCGCACGAACCAAACACACAGGCATACCTTTCGTTATGATTCGTAAGGCTGGGAAACTCCCCGGCGTGTTGGTTTCTTCCGGCGAATACGTCACGGAATACTCCACCGACGAAACGGTGATGCGGTTCGGCGCGATCGACGCGTCCGATCGAGTCGTGTTAATCGACGACTTAATCGCCACCGGAGGTACCGCATTAGCCGGGTTCGAGTTGTGTCATCAGTTAGGGGCGACGGTGCACGAGTTTGCAGCCATGATTGAGCTTCCGTTTTTAGACGGCGTGAAGAAGATTCACGAGTATAAAGACGGGTTGTTTAAAGACGTGCCGTGTTTTACCGTGGTGGATTGTTTGACCATCGGGGAAGATATGGGGAGAGACCCGATCGGAGAGGACGTGCCGAGAGTCGTCAAAGCCGAGGAGGTTGGGATGTACGAGGTAGATGAAGAGACTGGGAAAGTGAAAAGAAAGTTGTGATTTATAGTTTTAAAAATCGATTGTAGCGTGGTAATATTAGAGTAAATTCTTAAAAGTTCATGAGAATGCGTTCTCGCGGCACGCCGGCGTTTTCTAACATCTCGATCGTTTGTTCCGTCATCTCTTTCTGCCCGCACAGAACCGCGATCGCTTTTTTCGGATCTTTCAACTTCAACTCCCCGGAATCTATCATTCTTTTAAAATAATCCTGCGCGTACCCGTTCCCGTCCGCGCTGTACGCGTTGACGATTTTCGCTCGACCGCCCATCGTCGTCTTCAACTCCTCCGCGAACGCCGTGTGCGCGGCATCTCTCGTGCCGTAAAAAACGTACGTCTCGCCGTTATGCGTAAACCCTTCTTCTTCTAAGAAACTTTTCACCGGACTAATCCCACTCCCGGCTGCAAAGCACAACACGTCCCCGATCTCGTCCTCCGGGAGACGAAATCCTTTCCCCATCGGCGCCGAGACGAGTACGCTCGCCTCGTCCGAATCCAAATCGCACACTTTTTGCGCCGTCGACTGTAAAACCTCCCCGGTGTCTTTATCCGCGTACCCTTCGCTCGGACGTTTCACTAAAAACTCGAACGAGTTCGTTTTCTTCGCCATTCCAGGTCCGTTCGCGACGGCGATAAACGCCGGTTTGTCCGACGGAAGCACTTTCATCTGCACGTACTGCCCCGGGGTGGAAAATTTTTCCATCATTTCATCCAAATGTCCACCACCAATCGAGAGTGCATACAAGTCGCCTTTTGCGGTTACTTTTCTTGGTTTCTTGACGAACGTACAGGGAAAGAACTGCACGTCGTCCCCCCAGGCGGATTTGATTTTCAAATCGCGAGTAGACGAGGAGGAAACCTTGAGAAAGTTTTGTCTGTTTCCCGGATGGTCGATGATATCTCCGTTCCCGCCGCGATGGAAATTCGACGAGGAAAAACGTCTGCACGTACTCGTCGTCGTACAGTCGCGAAAAGCACTCGCATGAGAGTAGGAACGAGTGCGATGCGCGACCATCGCGTTGTGGGTGAGTTTTTGCCTCCTTCCGCAACACGAGGAGGCGGTTTTAGAGGAAGAGGAGGCGAAACACATCGAGCGCATGGTGATGAGATGTCACGCGCGCTTTTATAATGGAGAAAAGGTCGTCATTTTCCGAAAGAGAAACGAAGAGAAAAAGGAGACGATGAAACGATGACAAAAACGACTCCGAACGACGCTTCTCTCCTTCTCAACGGTGGCGGTGGTGTTTGACTTTTAAAGCAGCAGGTGTAGTCGCGAAAGACGATGACGACATCGACGACACAATGCTTTCCGTTCTTTACTCCAATTTTAGATACGGTTTTAGATATGGAGGAGGAGGAAAGAAGAACACTACCGCGCGAGAGAAAGAGAAAGGGAAAAAAGGATGTCGAAAACGAAGCGCGCGAAACGCAGAACACCTCCTCAAACGTGTCGTTTTCGGGCTCGTGCGCACTGAACGCAGAAATCAACGGAAAGTTTATCCTCCTGCGTGATGATGATGATGACGAGAAGAGGAATACAGGAGGAGAAACCATCAAACCGGACGCGAGCAGAATCGTCGCGTTGGATGACTTGTGGAGGAAAGAAGAAGACAAAGAAGAAACAGACGAAGAGGAGGCGAAGAAGGTCTTCGTGAAATCGCTGGCGTCGGTGAATGTTACGAGTGAAGAAGAGG
>JACLAB010005059.1_pt1 | contig 26543 bp, 21 predicted proteins | sample 8027921 | NCBI WGS metagenome assembly JACLAB01 (sample SAMN15725117, study PRJNA655200) | protist metagenome | isolation source: fluorescence activated cell sorting (FACS) single amplified genomes of... | place: USA: West Boothbay Harbor, Gulf of Maine | collected 2000-07-19
AACGGGTGAATTCCTTTGCGAGGCTGCGTTCGAGGCGCGCGCGTCGCGTTCGCGGCGTCAGTCGTCGAGTTTTCAATCAAACCCCAGATTTCGAGTCAAGTTTTCGATCGCGCGCGCGCTCGACGCGATCGCGCTCGAGCGCCCCGCGGCGCGCGCGACGACTCGCCGCGCGCGTCGTTCGCGGCGGCGCGCTCGAGCGCGCGCGCGAGGCGGGCGGCACGCACCATGCACGCGCTCGAAAGTGCCGCACTTTCGACGGCCGCACACGATGGCGCGCGCCGCGGCAGCCGCGCGCGCGCGCGCGCCGGCGCGGTGCGGGCGGCGCGGACGTCGAGCGGTGCGTCGAGCGCGCGCGCGGGCGAGCGCGGGCGCGGCGTCGACGAGCGTCGTCGAGGGCGTCGTCACGCGCGTGGCGCGCATGGGGAAACGCTTGACGTTCGTCGACGTGCGCGCGCGCGAACAGCTGTGCACGCGAGACGGCGAGGAGACGTCGACGGTGTTCGTCAAGTGCGCGGCGCAGGTGCCGCCGGTGATCCGACCGGGCGCGGTGGTGGCGTTTGAATACGAATGGGAGACGCGACGGGCGAAGAGCGGGACGCGAAGCGGCGCGTACGTGTCGACGACGGAAATGCGCGTGGTGGAGCTCGCGCCGGTGACGAGCGTGGCGAACGCGACGAGTGAAATGTTGGAGAAGTTTGCGGGGGTGGGGTTGATCGATACGACGGCGCGAAGGAGTAAAGGATTTGGGATTTGCAAGGTGCTTCTCGGCGGCGACGTCTGTTCAGATCCGAATTGCGATAAACGGCACGACGTGAACGAAGAAGAGTTGACACAGGCGCGAGAAAGTCGGAGAAGAGCGCGAGAGCGATCTAAGATGGCGATCGAGCGAGAAAGATCGGATGACGACCCACACGGAGATGCGAATAAGGAGGCAAAGTGCGTCAGCGATCGGTTGTTCGCCGAATGGTGCGTAGAGACGTTCAAGCTGAAGGAACGACGGGAAGTCGTCGTAGCCGACATTGCGGGTGGTGCGGGGGCATTATCGTTCGAATTTCATGTGAACCACGGCGTAGGCGTCGTGCTCATAGAACCGAGATGTGTCGCTTTGACACCTCGGCAGCGCGCTACGGCGAAGAATTTGCGTCGACGCGGAGCGCGAAATGACGCCAATCCAGACGTCGCAGACGCGTGGCTTAGATCAGAAGTATGGGTCAAATGCGCCGATGAGCAAAATGAAAAGCGGATGCAGGAACACGTGCAGCGACTTGTGGCGTACACTGAAATTGCGAGCAGCGAAGACATTAACGTCAGCGCTAGCGCTCCCCCGCCCGACGTCGAAACTTTGCACGAGGCGCCGTTCGAGGAGTTCCCCACAGAACTTCCCCGCACGGTCGTAAAGTCACCTTTTGGAAGTGAAATCGCGCCTTTCACGCACATACGCTCGGAGTTTTGGACGGTAGATTCTTCTGTTGGAGCGCGCTTGCGCGAGATGCGTCCTTCGCTCCTCGTCGGCATGCATTCTGACCAAGCCACGGAAGCAATCATCGACGCCGCGCTCGAACTCGATATCCCATTCGCTGTCGTGCCATGTTGCACGTTTCCGGAGCTGTTTCCTCACCGACGCACCGCGCGAGGCGGTCCAGTGGCGTCGTACGCCGACTTCATCGAGTACCTCCGCGGCAAACATCCATCCATCCGTTCGACGTTCCTGCCGTTCAAAGGCAGGAACCAGGTGTTGTATAAAACTTAGATTATCGATAGTCATTACTGTAGGTTATTAATACACATTAGCGATAGCTGTTACGCTCAGCGACTCCGCCTGAGAAAGCTCGCCGCTGCCACGTCTTCACAGCGCGGCTCGTCGCGCCATGTCCTCCCCGAGCGTCACAGTCGAGGACGACGACGCGAGCGATCCCACCGAAGACAAACGAAGTTCCTCACTCGCTGAAGCACTCGCGCGCGCGAACTCTGAGGCTGAAGCGGCGTCGTCGAGCGGCGATGGTGACGGCCCGAAGGATCCCATGGCAAAAGTTAAAGCCGCGCTCGCGTGCCCGTGCGTCGCTGATCTCCGTCAGTCGTCGTGTGGAACGAGTTTCGATGAGGCGTTGACGTGCTTCATGCTGGCAAAAGACGAGGAGAAGGGGAAGAAGTGCGTGGAGGAGTTTGTGTCGCTACACGCGTGCATGGTGAAGAACGCGAACGAGTTTCAGGAGTTTGCGAACGAGTTGTTGGAGCACCAAGACGTGCGTGGACCTGCAAAAGCGACGACCAGCGCGGGGAAGTGATAGATTATTACTTAGAAATGTGATACCATCGCATTAGAATCATAGATTATCGTTTCGAAGAATGGATATCGCGTTTACCAGAGGAAACATTGCCGTCGACTAGAGCGCCGCAGCCTTCGCGCGCCAGGCGTTGAAGGCATCGGAACCCGAGGTGACGGCTTCGCACACAGCAGCCAAATAAATATCAGCCACCGATGCGGTGCTACCGACGAGGTAGCCAGAAGTCGACGCCGCTAGAGCCTTTTCCACCTTAGCGGCAGCGGCTTCTGCACCCGCGCTGGTTGTTTCAAGCAACGCTTCGACGCGCGCTTGTTCGGCGACGCCGGCCGGATATAAACCCGCACCGACGCGGTTGGTCTTGACGAGGTGACGAATGATGGAAACAGGCGTCGCCAACACGAGGTCGCCTTGGACGTACACGGGCGTGGCGTTGTCAGTCTCCGTCTTGATTTCCTCCGGGCACATCGCGGCGGATTCAACCTTCACCGCGGCACCACATCGCTTCAAGATTTGTTGAATAGCCTTCGAAGCCGCGCACGGACCGGCGTTGACGTATGCCGTCGCTTCGACGCCAGCCGCAGTGGCGGCGTCGTTGGACGCAAACAAGTCCGGCGGCGGCGGAGAGACATCCACGAGACGACCCTTCTTGTCGAGCGTGCGAACGAACGGGATGAACTCAATGCCGTTCATCCACGGTCGTAACGCCGGCGGGACGACGAGACCTTCGGGGGTTTGCCAGTTTTCAATCAAGCAGCACAAAGTGCGCTCAGTCGCTGTGAGCGTCGAGTTGAGCAAGTGCACGTACGCCTTCTTGTTCTCCGGACCCTTCTTTGGCGCGCCTTCGCGTATCTCCAGTCGCCGAGATTGGTAATCGGTGCAGTTTGAGCACGAAACCAACTCACGGAAGGTGCGAGACGACGGAAACCACGCTTCGAGATCATACTTTTTCGCCGCGGCGTCGTTCAACTCCCCGCTCACAATATTCACGACTTGGTATGGAATGTTCAACGACTGGTAGAACGCCTCCGAATTTCCGATGAGACGTTCCATTTCGTCCCAACTCGCGTTACCTTCGCCCGAGACGGCGACGAACTGCTCAACCTTTTCGAATTGATGAACGCGGAAAATACCGAGCGTGTCGCGACCGTGAGAACCAACCTCCTTTCGGAAGCACGTCGAGTATCCGGCGAACCGAATCGGTAATTGGTTCGTATTCAACCAACGCTTACGCAAGTATGAACAGCACGTTTGCTCGCTCGTGGCGATCAAGTACTTGTCGTCGCCTTCACCCGTGACTTTGTAGAGTTGCTCGTCGAAATCTGCGAGTTGCGCGCACTCCGCCATGCGGTCCTTTCGCATGAAGAATGGCGTCGCCAGCGGCGTGTGCCCTCTGCTCGCCAAGAATGCGATCGCGTAGTTGATCATAGCCTGATTCAACAGCGCCCCGGCGCCCTTGAGATAGTACCCTCGCCCGCCCGCGACTTCGGTCCCTTGCTCTACGTCGGCATGCATTCTGACCAAGCCACGGAAGCAATCATCGACGCCGCGCTCGAACTCGATATCCCATTCGCTGTCGTGCCATGTTGCACGTTTCCGGAGCTGTTTCCTCACCGACGCACCGCGCGAGGGGTGCTCGGAGCGGGAGGGGCGACGAGGTCGGACCGCGGGGTCAAGCGAACCGGAGGGGCTCGAGAGGGGTCAGCGCGACGCGCGGGGACGAGAACGCGCGCGGGTGGAGATGATCCGGAGTACAATGACTGGATGGAAAAGGCTCGAGCGACGGCGAACAAGCGGGCGGCTGAATTTCGGAAAGAACGCGGCGCACAGCCGGGGGCAAACCAGACGTCTCGAAGGTACACGCGCGCCGGGAGGGATGAAGACCGCGCGCGCACGGCGGCGATTCGAGGATACGAAATGGACGAAGAGGGAAATTATGTCAAGCCGGAACCTAGCGTAGAGGAGCTTCTGCGCGGCACGGCGTGGGAGATGGACCCGAGGCAAGACGCGACGCAATTTTCCATGACCAAGGAGGAGTGGAAAGCCGTCAAGGCGCAAGCGCGCACGGCAACGTATCCGCACGATGCGGTGCATATTTTTGAGAACGCTGGATTGAGACGTATTTCACCGGAAATGGCGGCATCGATGCTGAAGCTCATCGCTCAGAAGACGCAGCACAGTAGATGTGACCGAGAGGAGCTTGCCGGATTACGACGAGATCCGCGAGTAGCGCACATGATTGGAACATGCGTTGCCGCTGCGCGCGCGAAGAGCGATACGCTTCCTGCGGAAGAAGTCGCCAAGTGTTGCTGGGCGCTCGGTGTCATTGCCGGTGAGCGTGCGAACAGCGCCGAGCTCGAAGTTTTGGCCAACCGCGCGTCGGAGTTGATGAAGAAACTGTCTCCGGATGAGATCGCCGATATTTCCTGGTCGCTCGCCATTTCTCGGCATTCATCTGAGCGTTTCTTCCACGAACTCGACGTTCACGCCGCCATGACAGGCTTCAAGGGCTTCCAAGCGTACCAAATCACGACTGTGGCTTGGGCGTTTGCGCACCTCGGGCACTCGCACGCTGGGTTTCTCGATGGCATCGATGTCTGGGTCGCCCGAGCGCCCGCGAGAAACAAAGATTTGACGCCGCAACAAGCCGCAGAGTCTCAGGTTCATCGCTTCAACGCAACAATCCTGGCCTCGCTTGCATGGTCCTTCTGTGTCATGGAAGACGCGCTTGATAGTCTATTCTTTCGCACGCTCTGGGCAGAAATTATTACACGAGGGGAGCACGACGCGCAAGTGGTCCACGAAAAAGAAAACAGTATGGCATCAATGGATGAACATCACAACACTAACGTCTTTGGTCCATGGAAGGGGCGTCAGCTCAACCAGTTACATCAAGCCGCCATCACCGCCGTTCGCGCCGGCTTCGACCCGTTGCCCGCTGAACTTGGTGCAGCCGCCGATACAGCTTGGAACACGCAGAACCGACCACCCGTTGTGTCGTGGTTCCAACGCGATGTTGGAGCTATTTTGTCGTACATGGGTGAAAAGTACGAGGAAGAGGCTCTCGTGAGTGGGTACAGATGCGATTTACTGCTCCCGAGCGCAAAGCCCACCGGAGTAGTAATTGAAGTCGACGGTCCGTCGCACTTTGCGCGTAACGATCGCAAATTGGCGCTCGGACAAACTCGCTTGAAACAGCGGCAGCTCGAAGGTGAAGGTTTGGCCGTGTTCCCGATTCCCATTTTTGAATGGGACTATTTGGAAGATGCGCAACAAAAGAGCGATTACTTGCGAGCAGGCTTGGACGCCATTGAACGCGGCGAGCGTCCGCAACGTCTCGAACGAGATGTCGATCTCGAGGGCGAAGGCGCAGGTGGTGACGCGTGGAACCGCAGACCCATGTCTACCATGGGAGATTTTGGAGCTTGAACAAACAGTAGCAAATTGTCAGATTTACTTACGACGAAATTAACTTACAAGCACTACTCGAGTCTTTTGCGGATATCGTTCAACCAGGCGCGGTCTTTCGGGTAAGCCTCGAGCATATCGACGTGCGCTTCGATGCGTTCTATCTTGGCGTAGTTTAGTCTGCACGAAAACAACAATCTCTCGGGGAGCTCATCTTCGGTCTCCCCTTGCACCGTCGCACCGACGTCGAGGATCAGTTTACCGAGCGACGTGTGCACGGTCCTCAAGCCGTTCAGCGCAACGTTACTGAAGTTGTGCGCGTCGACGTTGATTTCCAAAGCACCAGATCGCTCGATGTAAGAAGCAGTTCGGTTCACCATGAAAGGTTTACCATTACCGTGGTTCACCGCTTGTCGAACAATCCACGGTAAAGCTGCGTTTCCGGCGACAACCATGACGACCATCTTCGTTTGCTGACGAACAGCCAATTCGTGTGGGTGCGTGTCCACCTTTCCGGTGCCATCGCCCTTGACGTATCTAATCAACAATTTGAAATCAGCCGGCAGCGTTTCCCAATCTTCTGTCTCCTCCAATGTTTTCCGCGCAAAGTCGCTGATTTTACACAAAAGCACGACGTTGTGACCCGGACCATCGTTTTCCTTCTTCGCAAACATCCCCCCCGTCGGTTTATAGTCCGGAACCATGATATTCACGATGATCACCGACGGCACTTGGCCCTTGATCTTCTTCCCCAGATCATCCGCGAACAAGTTTTTAATCCAATCGCCCACCTTTTCGTCGCTCTTAAACGACAACACCCCCTTTACGTTATAAAACGGTTCACCGCTCGGTATCTTCTTCTTATCCTGCTTGTACGTCTTCCCTCGAAGTTTAAACCCCTCCCCTCTAAGATTTTCGCTCCACGACGCGTCTCCATTCTCGTCCGCCAGCGTCTCCATCCCCGCCTCGAACACCGGCACGACGCACCTCGCCATGTCCCCAGTCGTCTGCGTCTCCGCCTTTCCAACCGCGCTCTTCCATCGCGCGAGCGATCCTCCGCGCGCGAGCTTCTCGTCTTCAACGCTCTTCAGTCGGGTCAGGCTCTTGGCGCGCATGAAGCTCGGCATCGCGAGCAGCGTGTCCTGGGCGTCAAAGAATTCGTGCGCATCGCCGTCGCCGTCGCCGTCGCCGTCGGGCGTCGGCGACGCGGCGTGTTTCGAGTGTTTGCAACCCATGGCGCGCGCGCGATGTCGCGGACGTGCGTCGCGTCGCGTCGCGTCGCGGACGCGCGCGAGGTCGTCGACGACGTGTGCGGTCGCGCGATCGATCGATCGAACGATCGCGTCGGTGGGGACGCGAAATCCCTCGTCGCGCGGAGGCGACGGTTCGCTTTGTTTTTGGCTAACAACAATGGCTATGTGATGGTTGGTGTGCCACCTCGCGGTGGAACGCTAATTTTTGTTCGCGTCGTCATCGTCGTCGCCGTCGTCGTCGTCGTCGTCGCGAAATGGAGAGTCGAGAGGTTCGGCGGGGACGAGGAGAACGTCGTCGGGGAGACGGAATTCGACGTCGTCTCGAAGCCTCTCGGCCTCTTCGGCGGTGAGGAAGATTAACTTTCGATCCTTCGCGATGTCGGGAATTTTGATGTGGGCCTGGGTGTCGTCGTTGATGCCGTAGACCGGGCCGCTGGCTTGACCGAGAATTTGCGCGACCCAAAGCTTGTGATGGTGCTCGAGTTCCAATCGCTTGAGCTTTTCGCGCTTGACGACGCGATCGCACAACAGGCGCAAGGTTTCCAAGCCCACGCGCGCGCGTTGGAGCATTTCCATCTCGCTTGCGGTCGGTGTACGTTTCTTCTTGCTCGAGACACGTTGACCGAATCGAGCACCGCTAGTGTTGGCGCTGTACCTCGATCGCATGGTTGATCCCGGATTTCGGCGCTCGTCAATGCTGTGACGAGCGCAAAACGCGAGCGGCTCTGGAGACTGTAAAGGAAGCATGTGCCAGCCGCATCGACGCGCGCACAACGGGTGGAAGACCACGTGACATCCTGTCGCGCAGCAAGGAATGCATGCACCGTCGTCGAGTCGACACGCCGAGCACCTGGCATTCTTGAACTGCGTACGCACGTCTTCCAACCCGCTCACCGCCGCGGGTCCATCGAGGTACAAATCGGTTTCCATGCCCTGCTGCCAATGCGCGCACACGACGTGACACCAGCGGTTACGTCCACGAGTTGGTGTCTTTGCCAACGGAGTGATAGGATCGCTCGGCTCAGGATTTGCGGCTGCATCGCCATCTGTTGTCACGTTGGCTTTGCCCTCCGGCACCGTCTTCGTGGATGTCGGAGAGCGCACCGGTGGCGGTGACGCCAGGGCAGTATCCCCAGTCTTTGGAGTTTGCAATCGAGGATCGATCACGGTTCTCAAAGCGCCGCGCTTCACCGGACAAAGCAAACACTGCACACGAGGGTCGTACATGGCTCCATCGCCAGCTTCCCGCATGTATCGAGGCGGACGAGTGCCCGGCAAACCGTTTTCGCGCTCCAGGCGTTCAGTTTCATGGCAAGGCCAGCATAACCACTCACCTTCGGGAATGTTTGTGACACCATAGCACTGCTGATGAACGCACATCTCGCACCGTTCGCAGAATACGATTTCGTTCGGGTATTCGCTCTCACCTCCAGCGCAAACGCAGCAGAGCGCATCCTCCATAGCGCCAGACTCGACGAGCGGGTCGCACATGTCGGCGCCCGCAAGCTCGCCTCCATCGAATTGCGCTTCGTCTTCTTTGCCTTCCGCTCGAAGGCGTTCCATACGCCATCGCCCTCCGCGCCAGCGTTCTTCGTATTGCGCTGTCTCTTCGAGCGCCTTTTGTTGCTCCTCTCGAATCTTCTCCTCTCCTGGCAACGCCTCCTCCACCTTGGTCAAGAGTTTTTGGATGAGCTCTCGGTTGATGTAAGACGTCCTCGCCAGTGCAGTCTGCGCTCGATATATTTCAGCGACGACTTCATCATCGGGTGCAAGTTTGAGCAGCTCTGTGTGACTTGAAATGCGCGCGAGCTCGTTCTTGACAACCTCCACGGGATCGGGAAGAGACTGGCCTGGACCAAGTTGCGCTTGTAGCTCAGCCATTTGCGCCGCGCGCAGCTTCTCCATATTTTCTCTCCTTCTATGACATCTCGGCGGTGCTGATGACGTGCCACAAATACCTTGCTTACGAATGAGGCAAACTTGACACTTGGGCGGCCGCATGCTTGTTGGAACGCCGTTCGAACCGGTGTGCTCGGGGATGACGTCTTCCACGGTCTGCGGCATTGCCGGCACTTTCATGGTATCAAGAATCAATTTTGTGTACTCAGCGAGCGTCTCTACGGGATATGGAACGCTTGGAGGATACAAAAATGTGTCCTCGTTGATCTCGTCTTTCCCGTCGGGCGAGTCCGTCGCAGTATCCATGGCGCTATCACTGATGTGTCGCTTTGTTTCGCAATCAAGATTCACCGGCGCCAAAACCTCTATCTTCGCTCTGCGCACCAGCCATTCGCGAGCCGCAGCTTCGCAAGGATTGATCGAAACCTTAATCTTGACGAGAGTCCCCAGCGAATCATCTTTTTCGCGCGTTACGACGGTGTCTTCTTTCAGCCACGACATGAAATCGTCCTCTTTTACACCGTCCACGTCCGCGGCGGTGAAATCGGAGATGTCGAATAAGTTGAGTACGAGTTTTCGAATCTCATTCGCATTCAACTCCTTCATAGGATAGTCGATGGTTGTCGCTTGATCGCGTCCAATAAAGGGTGAAGCTCCCGACTCTTTTTGAGCGGACACTGGCGCGGTATCTTCCTCTATTTTTGGTGTTGGTGGCGGCGTGTCCTCCTTGGGCGCCTCTTCAACCTTTGCAGGTGTCTTTGCGGGCGTCGTCGCCGTCGAACTCTCCCCGTTCGCTATTCTCTGTGCCTTTCTCTCCATTTCCTTGACGTGCTTATCGCAATAGCACAAGTAATCACAGTCTTGCGACTTTTCCATCGATCGAACCTCCATGCGAACGCCGGCTTTCAGAGCGCACATTGGATGAAATGGTACCGAACAATTACCGTAAGCGCACTGAATGCACGCACCAGCCCCATGCTCTCTACAAATGACACACGTCAAGTTCGTTCGGTCACAGAGCAGACGCGACGCATTAATTGGCTCCATCGAGTCGACATTTTGAATGAAGAGCTCTGGAATCCACTGCGCGCAAAAAAGATGCGCCCAACGACCATCCACCGTCGGTTTGAGCGCACCTCCTCTTTCGGTGCACAAGAAGCACGTTTTCGCGGCCCCGCGGCTGCTACACGAGCGGCACATCCAATCACCTTGAGGAATCTTTCGAATTCCGTAGCAAATCTGGTGCACAGCGATGTCGCACTTGTCGCAAAACAAAATTTGATTGTCGTCGTATGAGTCTCCATCGAAACAAACACCGCAGCACTCAGCAATTTCATCCGGGCGTTCGAGTGGCGATACACGAGTGATTTGATACTTTGAGGAGTCCGTTCTCGGTTTTGGCGTCTTCTTTGGTGTCTTTTTCTTCTTCAACGGCGTCTCTGATCGGTTGAGCACCGCCATGCGTTTGCGCTCCATCAACTTTTTCTCTTCTTCCTTATCCTCTTCGTCCCATCCGTGTATGTAATGCCTCCCTAGACCAGGGACGAGGTAGTCACCATCCCTTTCCATCAAATGCACGTCCATGGGCGCCAAAGCCTCTATATCTCGCCGATTCACGTGTCGAAAATGTTCCTCGCACCACTTTAAAAAAGGCGCCGCCGTCGCGTTCACCGTGCTCTGTCCCGGTGCCAGCGCCCACACCTTGCTCGCATCGTTCGTCTCCTCTAGCTTTTTCTGACGCTTCAATTCAGGGTGTTCCTCCATCAGAATCGTCTCCTCTCGCGTCGCCAACAACCGGTCACTTAGCGTCGCCGCGCGCGCGTCCTCGCCTCCGTCCCCATCCAGAGCGCGTTCGGCCACTTTACGCACCAACGCCCGCCACGAACTCGCGCTCGAGTGCGACGCCCGACGTAAGCAATCCTCATCGTTCGTCATCGTCCGTCACGGACGCGCTCGCGCGAGACTTTAAGCGCGCTATTGCAGATCGACCGTCCCGCGCTCGTCGCTTTCAAACCACCCCCACGCCGCGCACGCGCGCTCTCCCGCGCCCGTTCGACGCCCGTTCGATCGAGCGCGTTTTCTTCTATCGGACGACCGCGCCGTCGCGTCCGTCGCGCCGTCGCGTCGCGCTCTGCGGTCCGCGCGCGCGGGCGCTCGTTTAAAACGCTTCGATCGACGGTGCGCGACGATCGGCAGCCGCACACGCCCGCGCCCGCGCGGTCGATCGCGACCGACGCGCTCGAGCGAACGCAAGAAATCTTTTCGAGCGCACGGCGCGCAGGAGATCGCGCGGACGCGCTCGCGGGTGGCGTGCGAGCGCGTTGAATTAGCTCGTCGGGACATCGCGAGGGACGGCGATCGGCGAGCGCGATGCAGCGCGGGACGCGCGCGCGTGAGGACGCGAACGATCAGGATGATGTCTCGGGAAGCGCGCGCGGCGCGAAGCACGCGCGCGCGGATGAGAGCGGCGCGAACGGGTCGAGGGACGGCGCGGGGGCGGCGGACGGAACGCCGAATAAACACACGACGACGACGGGCGTGACTGCGGGCGCGACGGGGGCAACGTCGCCGGTGTCGCCGTCGAGAGGGGCGTACGCCACGCGAGAGTCGCACCTGCGTAAGCAAGAGCGCGATGGGGAGCTGAAGTGGGAGGTGATTAAAAACGACGGGAGCGAGGCGAACTCGCGCTTGCTCGTGGCGTTGAAGAACATTTTTAGCAAACAGCTGCCGAATATGCCCAAGGAGTACATCGTGCGGTTGGTTTTTGACTCTAGACATTACTCGATGCTGTGCATGAAGAATGGGAACGTCATCGGGGGGATCACGTACAGGCCGTTTCCAAAGCAACGAATGGGTGAGATTGCTTTTTGCGCGGTGAGCGCAAACGAACAGGTGAAGGGATACGGTACGCGGTTGATGAATCACATCAAGGAGTACGCCAAGGAGAAGGAAAATATGACGCACCTGATCACGTTCGCGGACAATAATGCGGTGGGGTACTTTCAAAAGCAAGGATTCACAAAGGAAATCATGATGGAGCGCGAAAAGTGGTACGGGTACATCAAAGAGTACGACGGTGGGACGATTATGGAGTGTCAATTAGATGGGCACGTCTCCTACGTGGACTTTGTGAATCAGATCCGAGAACAGCGCAAGGCGGTGGAGGCCAAGGTACGAGAGATGAGCACGGCGCACAAAGTCTACCCGGGATTGAAGGACCACTTCAAGCCGAGCGCCGAGGGCAAGTACATCCCCATCGACGTCAAACACATCAAAGGCTTAAAGGAGGCGAAGTGGGAAGATCCAGGACTACCAAAGTACCGTTTAGTCCACCCAGGGTGCGGCGATGGCATACCTACGAAGGCAAACTTGCACAAATTCATGAGAGCCATCGTAAACGTGATCCAGGCGCACTCCGATGCGTGGCCGTTTGCCGCACCCGTGAACCCGCTCGAAGTCACAGACTACTACGACGTCGTCAAGGATCCCGTCGATATGGAACTCATCCAAGAACGCGTCTCGGCGGGGAATTACTACGTCTCTTTGGAGATGTTTTGCGCCGATTTCCGTTTGATGTTCAACAACTGTCGCATATACAACTCACGCGACACCCCGTATTTCAAAGCGGCCAATCGTCTCGAGGCGTTCTTCGAATCCAAAATCGCCGCCGGAGTGAATTGGAAAATTCGCGAGGCACCTTCTCGAGGTCGATGATCAACTTGTAGCACTCAGATTAGAAAATTAGCTTGCGCCCGTCCCCACTCCTCGCCTCGATGCCTCCGCTCGCGCTCTAATCCACAAGAGTCAACGCCCTCATCCGCGCGTCATGCGCCCGTTCGCCGACGAGAACGCATCGCCGGCGGTCACGGATGATAAACCGCGCTCTTCATCCAAGCGTGCGACGCCGGCGGTGGTGCGTTGGACCACCACCGCGCTCCCTCGCGACGCCGAGCTCAAGCGCGAGTTGCACATTCCGATGGGAATCGTCGTCAACCCGCTCGATCGCCGCGCCGTGTGTCGAAGAATCGCGCGCCTGAAGTCGCCCGAGCGCATCGCGAGGTGCTCGAGCTGTTACGGGTACGTCAGCGCGCACTGTCGAGTGAATGCGAATGGGTTTCGGTGCTGCGCGTGTGGGACGTACACGCTGTGGCGAGAGGCGGCGAAAGGATCGAGGTATTCCAAAGGATTAGCGGCGATTCAGGCGCTGCCGGAGATATCGGGGGAAACGTACGAGTTTGATGTCGCGGTCGAGACGATTTCGGACGGTAAGAGCGAGGTCGAGACCGAGGAGGCTTCCGAGGCGCTGGAGGCGAACGACTGGCGTCGTCGAGCCGTGCGAAACGACGCCTCGACCGTGGGTACGTCGCAGAGAAACGCGCGCGCGATCGTGGCGATCGTGGATTTAAATGGAGCCGGGGAAGAGTACTGTGAGTTAGTAAAGTTGGCGCTCAGAAGCGCGATGGAGGCGTTAGACGGTGAGGATGCACGGTTTGGCGTGTTTACGTTTCGCGGCGACACGCTCGAGGCAATTGATTTCAGCGACGTCGGCGCGAAAGACGTCCAAGATGTGGATGCCGTGCGCTTGAAATATTTTGATTCCCACGCCAATCCAAGGAAGCACGGTTTCATTCGACGCGTACAAGACGTGGTATCTTCGATTGGCGACGTTTTGACGTCTTTGTTGACGCCGACGCCCGGGTGGAAAGACGTCATATCGGACGCCATCGACGATCGGATCGTCGGAGATATGTCCACGACGGATGGGCACGGCGAAGGAAGCATATTTGGTCCGGTACTTGACGAAGTATTGTCCTTTATCGAGCAAGCAGTAGACGAGGGATTGATTTCGAGTGCGCGAGTGCTAGCGTTTCTTCGCGGCGGTCCGAGCCGAGGTGCCGGGAGTTGCGACGTCGGTCGACTCTCTAAGTCTGTTGCCGACGTTTTGTTGCATGAAAACGCTCGACCAACAATGGAAGATTTCGAATTCGCCTCTCGCGAGGCCGACTCTTTGATGATACCCGCACACGACCACTACGAAAGTGTCGGTGAGCGATGCCTGATACGAGGTGTGGAGGTCGATGTTGTCGTGACGAGCGATGATTTCAATGATTTGACCACTCTGGCGCCGCTCGCAGAGCGCAGTGGGGGCACTTTCTTGCTCTATCCAAATGCACAAAACATCCCAATAGTCGGTGATATCTATCGATTGCTTCGAAACGAGAAGGCAATCAACGCTACTTTGCGCATCCGTTCGACGGCGGATTTGGAAATTGCCAACGCCTACGGATCGTTACACGCGGACAAAGCTTATCCTGGGCTTTATCACATCGCTTCGTGTGCGACAAAAGATAGTTTTGCGTTCGACTTCGACTACGCCACGAGTGCGGGGCTAGAGGAAGACCTGAACGGTGGTTACCCCAAAGTACAACTCGCATTCGAGTATACGTGCATCACACGCGATGTCGACCGAGCCACCGGCGAGGTTGTCGTGCATCGTCGTCGACGCCGACGCATACACACATGTAGAGCAAACATCGCACGAAGTGCGCGAGACGTCTACAAGCACGTAGACGCGAACGCGATGATGTGCGTGCTTGCTCGGCAAGCGTTACTCACGGCGGATGAAGAAGGCTCCACTGAGGCACGCCGAGCGCTCGTGGATTGGTTCATCGCGTTTTCCAGCGCTGCGCGAAAGACGTCAAACACGTTTGAATTCGTCACCGATGTCGTTCCAAGACTCGTCTACGGGTTGTTGCGCTCGAAAATTCTCCATCCGATGGGTTCGCACCCGGACGCTCGCGTTGCAGCGCGCTCGCGCTTGCTTCGGTTCGACGCCGACGACTCTGCAACGTACGCGTATCCAGAATTACGCGCATTCGAGGAATGCAATGAAGGCGAGGAAAATAAAAGCGACGGCACCAACGGGTCGTCATCATTATTCTCGAAAGGCCGCATGCCTCTTCGCCGGCAGGAGGTGGAAGCAGCCGACGGCGTCCTCTTCATTCGAGGCGACGACGAACTTGTCGTCGCTTACATCGGCCCCGAGGCCGTCGCGTCGTGTCCGCCCGCCCATGGCTCGGCGCTCGATCGCGAGATCCGTCGTATCCGCGAGCAATCGTTCGAGGGCACGTTTTTGCCTCGCGTGACGCACGTGCGCCTGGGAGGCGCGGACGACCCGTCCCCTGTGGACGCGCGCTTGGTGGAAGAACTCGAGAGCGAGTTCGCCCCGGGCGCGTACGAAGGGTTCGTAGAGTTTTGCGCGAGGGCGGGGGAAGAAATCGATCGCGCGGCGCGGCGTTAGACAACGTAGAAGACATGTAACACTTACGTAGGACACATGCACGCGGCTTGGGACAGATATTTTGAATTCAAACGCATCGCTGCGTTGTTTACTTTGGCGCGGTGAAGTGGTTTAGTTTTAGGTTGGCACGCATCTTTCGCTCAAAGGTGGTGTTAATGAACACCAAATGTTTAAAGACAGACTCTCGGTCGAGAAGCGGTCTATGATTTTGGTTTTTTTGATTTCTAACTGTGACAGACGTCCCCGTTCAAAACGCTTACGCGGAGGTGAACTTGGTGACGGCCTTGGTGCCTTCGGAGACGGCGTGCTTGGCGAGTTCACCCGGCAAGATCAATCGGACCGCGGTTTGGATTTCGCGGGACGTGACCGTCGGCTTCTTGTTGTATCGCGCGAGCTTGGCGGCTTCGGTGGCGATCTTCTCGAAGATGTCGTTGATGAACGAGTTCATGATGGACATCGCCTTGGAGGAGATACCGGTGTCCGGGTGCACTTGCTTCAAGACCTTGTAGATGTAGATCTTGTAGGTTTCGGACTTGGACTTGCGTCCAACCTTCTTGGCGCCCGAGGGCTTCTTTTGAGCGGGCTTCTTGGCCATTTTGAATGTATTCGTGTCGTGGAATGACGCCGGGCGGCGTCGCCGCGCGCCGACGAGCGCCGATTTCGCGAAATCGACTCACGCCTTTTTCGATCACGATCGACGAGTCGGGACTCGTCAAATGGAGTGACTCGCGCTTTTTTAGCCAATCAAATCACGAGATTTCGTGTAAATCGAGAAATCGCGCGCACAATTTCGAGTCCCGATCGGTCGTTTTAGAAATGTACCCCGGGTACACTCGCGTTTTGATTGGCCCGCGACGGCGACATCGCGTGAGGCGATGAGTCGATTTTCGCGAAATTTCCCCTCGCACGACGGTCGGCGTTCGGCGAGGCGTCATTCCATCACGCGAATACAAACTCACAATGTCCGGACGAGGTAAAGGAAAGACTGGCAAGAAGGCGACGAGCCGATCCGCCAAGGCGGGCTTGCAATTCCCGGTTGGCCGTGTTGCCCGCTACTTGAAGGCTGGCAAGTACGCCACCCGCGTCGGTGCCGGTGCGCCGGTCTACTTGGCCGCCGTGCTCGAATACTTGGCCGCGGAAGTGCTTGAACTCGCCGGCAACGCGTCCCGCGACAACAAGAAGTCGCGCATCGTGCCGCGCCACATCCAACTCGCGATCCGCAACGACGAAGAGCTCTCCAAGCTCCTCGGCACCGTCACGATCGCGGCCGGTGGTGTTCTCCCGAACATCCACTCGGTCTTGTTGCCGAAGAAGTCCAAGAAGTAAACGGTTCAAATCGTTACTTTAGGCTTTCAAAAATAGATCATAGCGAAAAAAGCCCGGCACGATTATCGGGCTCTCGCCGTGTTTCACAAAAAAACATGGTGTTCATTTAACACCACCTCGCTGCAAAAGATGTACGCCGGAAACGGCGCTCACGCTGACGGAAAGCCGTCGTGACTCCTCGAGTGTTGTTACCAATCCCTCTAGTCGCGCGCGGCCTCGTTTTTTCAGCAACACACCAATCAAATAATCATCGCTCGTATTCATTACAAATTAAACATCAATTTCTATCGCGCTTCACTCGACTCTGCGTCGATTCGCGCCGTCGGCGAGCGGGACGCCCGAGTCGCGCTTCACCGTCTTCGCTGATCCTTGCTCAGATACGTAGGCGTTCGCCGCGGCGATGTCCTCGAACTCCTTGATCTTCGCTAAGAGTGCTTGTTTCTCGATCTGCCGCTTTCTTTCGAGGGCCTGGAGATCGTACTTCAGTTCGGTCGCGTCCTTGACTTTGTCGAATGCGTCGCCACCCGCGGCAAACTTCTCGCGCAGTCGGGCGTAGACTTCAGTGAGCTTGTGCATTTGACGCTTTAGCTCCTTGTTCTCGCGCTTGAGCTTCTCGCTGGCGTTGTCATTTTCCTTTGTTTTTTCACTCGAAAGCTTGGCAAATGCCGCCTTGGCGACGGAGTATTTCTTCTCCAGCGTCGCGCACCGCTTGGTCAAGTCGTCCTTCGCGCGTCGCTCCGCCTCTAAAGCCTCGAGGGCGGCGTCCGTATCGACATCAGCGTTGAGATTGGCTGGAATTCCTTCACCTTGCGTCGTAACGCCTGCCTCGATCAGCCGCTTGTTCTTCGCCACCTCCTCCTCGTACACCTTGATGGCTTCGTCGAGCATTTGGTCGAATTCCTTGACGCGCGCCTCAAGCAAAGAGATGGTTTCGTTTTGCTTGACGACTTGCTTGCGCAGGGCCAAATGGGCCAACGATTTGGAATCAACATAATCGCTGTGCGCTGCATTCCCATCGTCCTTTTGCGATTCGAGTAAAGATGTAAGTTTGTCGCCGAGACGCTTGGCCTCCGCCTCGGCGACGGCGCGCCGGGACTTTTCCTCGAAAAACTCGGCCTTGATACTCGAAAGTTCGTCTTCCGCGCGCGCACGAGCGCGTTTAGCTTGTGCAAGAAGTATTTGAACGTCCCCGGCGCCGTTCGTACCATCGCTATCCACCATCGCGGCGGTTATTTCGGCGATTTCCTCCTTGAGTGAGGCAATGTCCCGCACTGCATCCAGGCGTTGACGCTCGAGCTCCTCTCGACGCTTCTCTGAGCGCTCGAGATCGCTCGCCTTGGACTTCAGCTCATCGCGATCCTTTTCAAGTGCCGCAATCTTCGCTTCGAACGCCCGCACGGCTTGAAGGGTGTCAGGCGTCATCGCGGAGAGCGACTGCTGGCGTTCCGGCGAAGGGCGTTTTGAATTCAAACGCACCTCAGCCGTATGTGGGTCTTCCTCTTCGTCTCGCGCCTTCGCTTGGTTTAACGCGTCGGCGAGCTCCTTCACTTTTGCCTCGAGCTCGGAAATCTTCGCCTCGCGCTCCTTGGCCTTCTCTTCCCCGTCCTCCAGGGCGAGCGCCATGAGATTCTTCTCACGGTCGGCTTCAGCGAGACGCCTTCGCAAAGCCTCGATGGCTTTGTCGTCCACTTTGGCGCACCCTTCCTCTTCTAAACGCGCTTTAAGCGCGGCTATTTCTTTCTGTTGACGTTTCAGCATCGCATTCGTGGCACCATTCGCGGCGACCTCGTTCTTAGTCGCCTTGTTGATGACGCGTTTAGCGCGCTGTGCGAATTTCAGCGTCGAGTGCGTCTCTTCGCAGTGCGACGCCGCCGGGGTCATCGCGCATACGATTGCGGTCTTGGAGTTGCCACCGAGCGCAGGCTGTAAAATACGAGTCAACTTTGAATCACGATAAGGAATGTGACCACCCTTGGACTCGACACCTTCGGAAAGTTTGTTGATGACGACTCCGAGCGTCATCAAACTCTTGTTGATGTGCGCGCCCTCCTTGGCGCGCTGCCCTTCGGCACCCGTTTTTGACATGCGCTCGGACCCGGCGAGATCGACCAAGTTTAAAGTGGACACTAAAACCGCAGCGCCGTCGTCCGCATCGCCCTGACCCCCCCCACTGATCGCCCTTGACTCGACGATCATTCGGAAAATCGTGTGCGAACGAGACGAGTGCGCGTTCATATTCGTCGCCCCGACGTGCCTTCGCGTCGTCCCGAGCTCTAGAAGCGCTAGCACTTGCGACGGCGTCGTCACGACCTCTTCCCGTAGACCCATCACGTACGTCCCTCGCTCTTTATCCTCACGAATTGATAACTTTGACGTCTCTTCATCTTCTCCGGCGCCGCCGCTCCCGTCGAACAAGTCCATCATCTTCTCGTTGTAAATCTCCAAATAACTCACTCGAATCAAAAACTCTCGATCGCTCCCATGCCTTCGTACCGCATCAAACACGTCGCGCACGGCGAGCGGTATCACCCCTAACTCCTCCTTCGTCCCGTGCATCGTGTGCGTCTTCCCGCTGGACGTCTGCCCGTACGCGAACACCGTTCCGTTAAATCCCCCGATCACGTTCTGCACAATCTTCGACGTCGTCGCCTCGTACACCGCTCTATTATCGCTCGTTTCATCAAACACGCGATCGAACGCGTACGTCGTCGACGCGCCATCCTGCCGTGCGTAAAAATCATCCGCGCGCGCCTTTGTCAGCTGATTGGTTCCCCCGGGCGCGCGTTCATCATCGCGCGTCTTCATCGCGCGCCTTCGCGCTCGCGCGTCATCGCAGCTCACGATCGAGATCCATCATACGAGTGCGCGGGCATCATCGGCGCGACGCCGGCGGAAGCGGCGCGTCCACGACGTTAGATTCGTTTCTTTTCTTTCGACGCACCTGCGGCGCAATCGCGTTCGTCGACACGACGTTCCACGCGCTGGCGCTCGCGTCGCGCTCGCTCGCGTTCAGCGGACGCACGCGCACGGCGACGAAGACTTTGTTATCTTTATCCTCCGCGTCGTCAATCGCGGTGGCGGCCATGGCGGCGCGCCGCGCGTGTCAAAGTGCGGTGAGGGACACGAATGGGCGTTTCGTAAGAGATGGAATGTTGAATAAAAGAATGTGAATGAACAAATTGCGAGCGAGCGAGAGGATTAAAATCTCGAAGAACCGCCCGCAGGGCCGCCAGAGTTTCGATCGGTAGGATTCCAGCGACCTGAGACGCTGAAAGCGTGGACCTTGCTCTCGCGGGCGATGAAATCGACGGCGACGCGCTCGCGAGCGCTCACGATTTCGGGAACGTCGGCTCGGTTGATGGAGAGTCGGCCGTAAGACACCTTCACGGAGACCGTTCTCGGGTTCACGGCGGTGTCACCAGAAACTGGATCGATATACACGCGCGCGGAGTACGCGCCGTCGCTCGGGGGCTGATTTTCCGCGGATTCGAGCGAGAGGTTAATCTCGTCCAAGTTGCGATCGACTGCGGCTCGAAGCGCGTTCGCCGCGCGCTCTCCCGTCATATCGCACACCACTCTGTGCTCACGGCCTAGCATATCATTCGCTTCGTCGATGTCACCGGCGCTCAGCGCGCTTCTGATGCGCGAACTGCTCACTTGGTCACCTAGGCCCGCCGACGAGGGTCGCCTCGCCGGCACCAAATCCACGACGTCCACCGTCAACCCGTTCGCCTCGCCAAACCTCTTCAAAGCCTCCACGTCCCCCGCCGCTTTGTAACCAAACCTATAATTTTCCCCAGTCACCACCGCACCGACGCCCAATCGCGCCAACATCTCCACGAACGCCTCCGGCGACAGCTCTCGCACGTCGCCAAACGCCAACGCGTGCTCGCTCACCGCCGCGCCCATCGTCCCGCTCCACATCGCCAACACGCGCGATCGATCGCTCGGCGCGGTGATCGGCAACCGCTTGTCCCACCCCAACGTCTCCGCCATCCCCGTGAACGACACCATGACGACGTCGCCCCTCGTCGCCGCCCGCTCCGCGAGCGCGAGGTGTCCCCGGTGCATCGCGTCAAACTTCCCCAGGCACACCGCCAGCGTCCTCTCTCCCGTCGCGCCGTCTGCGCGCGCGTTCGCGCCGAGCGCGTCGCGTCGTCAGTCTTCGTCCGCGTCGCATCGCGCGTCCGCGCGTCGTCGCGTCGCCCCGATTCGTCGTCGCCCTCGCCGCGGTCGCACCTCGTCGCGGAATCTTTTCGACGCTCGCCGTCGCCGTCGCGTCGCGTCGCCGTCCTCGTCCCGCGCCCGCGCGCGTCGCCGCGCGCGTCGCGAGCGCGCGCGCGTCGAGCGCGCGCGTCGACGCCGCGCGCATCGCGCTCTGTCGCCGTCGCGCGCGTCGACGTCGCCGTCGCGCGCGTCGAACATAACGAAAACCCGTCTCGGATCGCGCACCTCGCGCGGGGCTCGAGGGGCTCGCGACCGGTCGCGACTCAGAAAACGAGGGGGTCCGTCGCCGCCGGGCCGCTCCTTATCGAAGAATCGACGCGCGCGCGGCGACGGCTGTCGCACTCGACGACGCGCGCGCCGCCGACCGCCGATCGCGACGCACGATGTTCGCGCTCACGACGCAGTACTCCGCCCTCGCGACGCCCGCGCGAGGGACGGCGACGAAGAGGACGACGACGCGAACGCGAGGTGCGACGCGCGGACGCGACGCGAGGGCGACGACGACGACGCGATGGACGCCGCCGCGCGCGATGGATGCGACGCGATGGCGACGGCGCGAAGAGGGACGGTGGTGGGGAATTTTAAGAAGCAAATCGCGCGCGCGGGCGGGGTAGGGGAGGGCGCGCACGCGCGCGCGAGGGGTGGGAGGGGCGACGATGGGTCGGCGGAGACCCTAAACCTGGATGAAAACCCAGACGCGCGGGACGGGGCGAGCGCGCGGGAAGGGGCGCGACGGGCGGGCGCGCGGCGAGTGATGACGATGAGAGACTGACTGAGGACGGTATGTCGTGTTTTTTCGAACGAACAGTCGTGCGCGCCGCGGGTTTGGACTTTTCTGAGCTCGAACAAGAGGCGGCGGCGCCGACGCGCGCGGTTCGCAAGGACGGCTTGAGCTCCAAGGAGGCCAAGCAGTCTAAGCGATTCCGCGCCGCGAAAAAGTCCGTGCCGCCGCGCCTGGAGACGCAGGGCGCGAGCGCGGCGATTGAGCTCATGAAGAGCTCGGCCACGGCCAAGTTTGACGAATCGGCCGAGGTGCACATTCGATTGAACATCGACCCGAAGTACAACGACCAGCAGTTGCGCGCGACTGTGGCGTTGCCGAAGGGTACGGGCAAGAACGTTCGCGTCGCTGTTTTGTGCGCGGGTGACAACATCGCCGCGGCGAAAGCGGCGGGCGCTGACTTTGCGGGTGATGATGACTTGGTTGACGAGATTGCGGGCGGTATGATGGATTTTGATTTGCTCGTCGCCACTCCGGATATGATGCCGAAGGTGGCCAAGCTCGGTCGTCAGCTCGGCCCGAAGGGTCTCATGCCGAACCCAAAGGCGGGTACGGTGACTACCGACGTCACGACGACTGTCAATGAGTTCAAGGGGGGTAAGGTTGAGTTCCGCGCGGATAAGCAAGGTATTGTGCACGTTCCGTTTGGTAAGCTCAGCTTCAGCGCCGCCGACTTGAAGGAGAACCTTCTCTCCGTCGTCGGCGCGATTGACGCGAACCGTCCGGTCGGCGCTAAGGGTGTCTACTGGCGCTCCATGTACATTGCGTCTAGCATGGGCCCGTCTGTGCAAGTGGATGTGCCGCAAGCGCGCGATGAAGTCGCCGCCTTGTCTGCTTAAAGAGGAAGGTTTGTTTGATTGAATCAACTTTCTGCGCGATAGATTAGCCACCATTCGGAAATAACCAAACACATTTATTCAACACGTCGCCTTCGTGCATCGATCGAGCGCCGCGTTTTGGAGCAAAATTGTACAAAATTGTATTGACACCGCTATCGAGCTGCGTGTCATAGTGAGGCTATATGAAACTAATCTTTAAGGGAAATGAGCTGAGCGACGGGCCAGCGAAGCGGGCGGTTCGAGCGAACCATGGACGATATACTGACTCGGACAATGGATGTAATCCAGTGCCGCGTATCAGTACCAGTCCGGTTTCTCTTAAATATACACAAAAATTCATCGTATCAATGTCATCGAGGCTCTCAAAAAGTGCACGCACAAACAAAACGTTCGAGCCTCGTCCACGGACAAAAATAAATCCAAAAGCTGCCAGCATGGCGGCGGCGTATTATTGGAAGCTCCCCAAAGCAGATCCAGGAACAAACATAGCGGCTGCGTTTGACATTTCCGAGTTGACAAATCCAAAGAGATCGTTGTCGGCTAATGAATCCGGAAGCGCGGCGATGGAGTCGACTGGCTTAACTTGATTTTGTCGGTTGACTCCGTTTGCGGCGTATTCGATCCCAGTCCAAGAAAATTGCTCACCGAGAGCAGATGGATTGTTCATCGCTGCGCTCGCCGCTGCAACTGCTTGTTGATACGCACCGCTAACGCCAGCGTCTTTCGACAATTTCTCTCCGCCGTTGAGAGGGGCGAAGCCGCCGTTTGTCAATTGACCGTTCGCCGCAGCCATTTGCTGTGCGAGTGCCGCTTGCTGCTGTGCAACCGCCGTCGCCATTTGCTGCGCGTACATCGAGCTCATATCGTAATTACCGTTGACTGCTTGCTGTCCAGCGCCGTTCCTTCGGAGAATCTCGTTTGCCATGGCCACGGCGGTGAGCGCGGCGTTATTATCGTACGCCGTCCCATTTGCCATCGCCGTTTGCAAAAACAGCGCTTGTTCCAAGCTCAAATTGCCTCCCAGTAAAGCCGCAGCGCTCGCGTCGGTGCCGAGCAAAGCCGCGGGATCGGGGTTGCCCACCATGTTCATGGGAAGATTCATCGTCCTGTTCATCATGTGCAACTGCGGATTCTTGTTGTGCAACAAGTCGCCAGTGGCGGCGCCGTACATCCCTTGCGCGCCGTTGATTGATCCAGGAAACATTCGATTACCCGCGCCAAGCTGCACCGCTACTTGCTCAGCGTTGGTACCGTGATAAAACCTGCACGAAGCCCGGAAGCATCGACCGTTCTGATAGTCTCTGCAAATCGGTTGCGTCGTCTGCGTCGGCACCGCCGCGCCCTCCGCCGCGTCGTGTGCGTATCGACAATTCTCTCGGAAACACGCTCCCTGCGTCGCGAAGTGAAGCACGCACACCATCGTCAGTATCTTCACGCCCACATCGCTCGTTTCGCGTCGATCGATCGCCCGATCGATCGTTTTCTCGCGCGCGTTCGAAAGGGCTTGCGACTCGAAAACGACGAATCACGACCCAAGACGACCCACCTTTAAAAAATCGCGGCAAACCTCTCGCGGCGCGCCGAGTTGCGGCGGCGAGTTCGCGCCGTCCATCGCGTTCGCGGACTCTCCTTCCTGCGCGCCCGGCACGAGAATCGGCGAAGCCATATTCCCGCGTCCGATTCACTCGCGCGCACCGCCCGCGCGCGGTCGCAACACTCGACGCGCGACGAAAACGCGCGCGAAAAGTGCACGTTCGTCCCGCGCGGATGTGCGATCGAATTCTCAACGAATTCGCGTCGACGCGCGATGTCGACGCTTCAAAACCGCGTGCGCGCGCGTGGACGATATGTTTTCGTCCGCCAGTACCGCACCGCGCGAGTCGGGATGTTCGCACGCGACGCGCGCGCGTGATGCAGTGCGGTCTCCGGCGCGGGCGGGGTTTTTTCCGGGTGTCTGAAAAAGCGTCCGGGGTCGCGATTTTTGTGTTCGCTTTTTGTCGTCAAAGAGATTCATCGCGCGGATATACGGGAAAAAGTGCCGCGCGCGCGGTGAGATAAAGATCCCGGCGAGGGCACGCTGACGTGGCGGCGATCTCGGTCGGTGGTCGGTCGGTGGTCGGTCGGGTCGTCGGTCGGGTCGTCGGTCGGAAGAGACGTCGCGCGCGAGACGTCACGCGTCGGCGTCGGCGTCGGTCGCGAGCTCGTCGAGGATGTGCGGGGCGTGGCGCCAGGCGAAGGCGTCGACGGAGGCCAGGAGACGCGGGACTTCGATTTGCGCGCGATAGAGCGCGCTGCGCGCGAAATCGACGCCGGGTTTCGCGAGTGGAGCCAAGATTGCGTCGATCGTCGCCTTACGCTCGGCGCGCTTTTGGGCGTCCGTGAGCGCGCGCGCGCGCGTCTTGGCGGATTTGGCCTTCGCGTGGGCGGTTTGAGGCGCGGTGGGCGCGGCGCGCTTCGGACGACGGAGCTCGTCGACGAGATTCGCCACGCTCGTGCGCCAGAACCTTTCCATGTAGTACTCTTCCTTGTAGTACGCGGACCATCCCGTGACGACGTCGTGCGGTAATCGTGCGAAAATTTCGTCCCAATAATCCTTGAGCGACGCGTCACCCTTAATCTCGCGATCGATGATCGTGCGTTTCCGTAAGCATTCCTTGCACATGCGAACGCCAAATGTAAAATTTGGTTTTCGCATGGTCCGGTGCTTATCGCACTTCTGGCATCCAGTCGTGTGCGCGAAATAACACATATGACGCTCAAGCATACTCGCAGGGCATTCATCGCGTCTATTGAGCACATCCGTGTAATGGCGCGCTCTCTCGTTGCACGTCGCGTACAGCGTCTCGCCTAAGTCGCTTCCGAGAAGCGCGCGCAACTGTTTATTCACGCATCGAAGCGCAAGCAGCGCCTTGGCTCGAGCTTTAAACACAGTCGCGCTTCGATCAACTTCACGCGCCACAGGCACGTCCACAGGACCCTCGAAAACCGTGCGCTTAAGCGGGCCAAAGGCGTGGTGCACGAGTTTGTCCAAGATGATGCTCCAAATCTCGTTGGGCAAGTAAGAACCCTTGTTTTCGTCCGCGCGCGGTGGCTTCTTCGTCGCGCGTCGACGCTTGCGCGCGGGCGCGTCGGTGTTGTCTTCTTTCGCGGGTTTCGCGCGTGGCGCGGCGCGCTTTCGTTTCGTGGCGCGAGGCATGGTTTGAAGTTCCCACGTCGCGCGCACGAGAACGACGTCGCGAGCGACCATGAAATTTTCATCACAACTCGGTGTGGGCTAGGGTACGCCGCCGTGCGACGAACGTTCGGGGTGAACGCCATAAGTTAATCCGCGTCGTCCACCGCGCGGTGAAGCTCGGAGAAGGCGCGCACGGCTCGACACGTCGATTCGGCGAGTTGGATTTGCTCGGCCGCTGGATCGGCTTCGCCGCCGACGCTCGCGGCGATGCGCTCAGCGGCAGCACGACGCGCATCTCTCGCTCGCTTCGCAGCGACTCGAATCCGCTTACGGTGAGTTTCGTCAGTCAAGGTGTCGTGAACCGATCTAGCACGATCTAACTGAGCCATCAAGGACGCGTCGAGATCCGCGCCGGCGAGATCAAACGTCACGCTGGGCGTTACCGCTAGAGGTGATGCGATCACGTTGTCGACGCCCGAGGTGGGCACGAGTGCCAGTGCGCATCCGCACAAAACCCCGATCAACGCAGAGATGATGACTACCGTGATCCCGATGCTCGACTTGTTCTTTGCTGTCTCACCCTCATTCGGCGTCGGCGCCACACCGCCCGCCGCCGCTGTCGCCGTCATCATCGCCGTCCCTTCGTTCCCACTACTTCTACTACTACGAGCGCGTTCATCTCTAGTCTCTTCCACCACATCGCGCAGTATTTTCAATACTTCCTCCTCCACGTCATTCGTCGCGCGTTTCTTGAGCTTGAAGACCTCCTCCGGCGCCGCCCGCGCTTTCGTCGATTCGACGTCCCCATCGAGACGTTCGCGCCGCATGGCGAGACTTCGCTGCAGTATGATCTCCCGCGGCGTTCGCTTCCCCTCCGTCGTCGTCGTCGTCGCCGTCGTCGTCGTCGTCGCTTCCGCTCCGCCCGCGCGCTCCGGCGAAACGGTTACGCCTCGCCTCGCCTCTCGACCCGCCGCCGCCGCCTCAACCACGTCCGCGAATCCTCGCATCGCGCGCGCGCGCGACACCACCGACCGCATGCCTCCCTCCTCGCG
>JACLAB010009683.1_pt1 | contig 26498 bp, 17 predicted proteins | sample 8027921 | NCBI WGS metagenome assembly JACLAB01 (sample SAMN15725117, study PRJNA655200) | protist metagenome | isolation source: fluorescence activated cell sorting (FACS) single amplified genomes of... | place: USA: West Boothbay Harbor, Gulf of Maine | collected 2000-07-19
GTTGCGCGTTATTCTTCGTCTGCTCCCGGTGGTCCTCCTCCTCCTCTATTTTAAAAGGGGTGTTGTTCCCGGTCGTCGTCACCATCATCATCACTTCTGGACGACGATGTCGATTTTGTTCTTCACCATCATCAAAGTAAAACGCATTATCGTCGTCATCATCATCCATAGCAAAAGTACGCATTTTGTTGTCGTTCACGTTTCTGTTGTTGTTCGAGTTGTCGTTCTCGGGTTCCGCATCCGCGTCGTAAAAATCGCCGCTCGTTTGCCTCCGCATCATAATATCTCTCTCTGGAGACCTTTGCGTCAATGACGAAACTCTCTTCCCCTAAAAAATTTTTCTCCATAGGAGTGTTGCATTGCATTACAACGAGGACGACAAAAACGAACATGTTGACTCACACGTTTTCTTCTTCTCGCACTCTCAGCGACACCGAGGCAAAAGCGATTTTGAGCGGGAGGAATAGGAACAGGAGGAATACGAGTAATAGGAGTTTCGGTGGTTTTAATATTAAAAGAAGAGGAGAAAGAAGAGAAGCGCGACACACCGGGGTAATGGCTTTAGGGAAGGACGACGATACAGAGGATAAAGACAAAGAAGAAGAAGACAAACAAAAAGAAGAGATGAGTAAACTCTCCCGCGCGATGGCAACCGCGAGACAGAACGAAAAGTTAGGCTTTTCCCCGGGCTACGTAAAAGGAGTGGGTGGTGGTGGTGGTGGTGGTGTGTCCTCCTCTGTTTCCTCCTCTTTGTTCTCCGCGGAAGAATCCGCCGAGGCTGCCTTTGCAGATTTGATAAACACGAGCTCGAACGACGACGGAAATGAAGGTGAGGATGATGTAAAAAAACTAAACCTCTCGGAACTTGCGAAAGGCAGTCGCATGAGCGAGGAAGCCGTCCGGCAAAAAGATACGAACGTTGGAGGCGTTCTCGGTGATTTAATCAACTTAGGATCTATTTTGCTCAAAGGTGGACACATCGTCAAGAAGAAAGACGGACGCGTTTGATTTTTATGACGACGGTGAGGATGGTGATGATGATGATGATGATGTGAGAGTTTTTTGCTGGTCGCACGTGCACGGAGAGTTCCACGTATCAGACCATTCGGAATCAGACCATTCGGAATTAGAATGAGACTTCTTCTTTGAATACTATTATTTATGTACTAACGCGCGCGTGCACATATTATTAAAAGAGAAAGCATATTCTCGAATTTTGAAAATCCCTCAGAAAGCAAACAAGTTTTTGCGCATACGAATAATACGAACAACAACAACGTTAACATGTTGTTCAGACTGGAGATTAACAACAGCAATTCTTCCTCTTCCTTTTCTTCCTACGCGTTGCACCCGAACGTGCCGACAATCGTAGGACGGGACCCTTCCATCGCGCACGTTCCCATCGAGAATGAGAATTCTGTGTCGAGAAAACACGCGATTTTGACCGTCGTCGTCGCTACTTCTTCTGCCGGTGTACACGCGAAATCGATGGCAAAAGAGGAGGGAGAGGAGGGTGATACTACTACTTTTTTGGAAGTGACTGATTGCGGGAGTAAACTCGGCACTCGGGTTTCTAGCGTCGTTTCAACCAGCAGAGAAGAAGGAGACGAAGAAGAGAAGAATAAACTCGAAAGATTAGACAAAAATTCTACGCGAAGAGTGCCATTAATATGGACGCCGTCGTCGTCGTCGGCATCAGGTGGAGGAAGAGGAGGAGGAGGAGATCGAGGAGGTAAAAAGGTGTGGTTATTAAAGTTTGGCAAAATAGCCGCGACGGTGAGATGCATCGAGGAGGACAACGCCGCGACGAATACTAACGGTCTCGACGCGGCGGATGAAAACGAGGAGGAGGAAGGAGAAGCGACGGAAAGCGATGATGATGATGATGACGACGATGATGATGGAAGTGATGGAGGAGTGCACGAGGAGGAGGACGGTGACGCGGGAGTCGGGTGGAAACGCGCGAAAACGAAAAAGGAGAAGAAGAAAACGGACGGTAATAACAGAGGGCGAGTAAACGTAGATCGAGAGGAGGTGGAAGTGGAAACGGTCGTAGACGCGTCGTTGTTTCGAGAGCAAATACTCTCGCCTTTGAATTCGTCGCCACCACCATCGAGATTGGTTTCCACGATCGAGGAGGAGGAAAACGACGACGAAAACCGACTTCGACGAGTGGCAAACACTAGCAGCAACGACAACAACACTAATAATAAAAAACGATTCCAGAAGCAGTCGATTACGATAAACGGTAAACCCACAAAAGCCGCTCGAAATGGCGGCGGCGTGGAATCGTTTTCTCCGAGCGCTATAAAAGTAAAGAATAAGAAGCAAAAAGTTCCGTGGCCGTACGAGACGGACGGCTACGAAACGTTGGCGCAATTCGAAACCGCTCTCGATCGCGAGGAAAAAGCCGCGCGACGGTTGAAAGAGAAAATGGCCGAAGACTTGTTCGAGGATTTTTCGACGACGAAACCGAACGCGTCGGTGAAAAGGAAGCAAGGGAGTACAGCGAGCAGAGGTAAACGCTCGTAAACATGGAGAGAGATTTGAGAGAGATTTTAACGCAGCAAAATGTATACTATTACTCACAGCGTGCAGAAGAAACACAACAATTTTTAACGTACCAAAAAACGTCAGAACGAAGCTCCTCTGTCTGCACAAAGTTATCCTTCGAAAGAAAACATCATCACACCAATGCTTGCACAACATCTCTCCCATCCCGTTCAGACGATTCAGACGACGATTCAGACGAACGGAAGAACGAATGCATCGTCTTCTCTTCGTCCCCTTGGTCTTCGTTGTCGAGGGAGACACGGAGCAGCAGTTTTAAAAGCATCCGGAAGAGGAACACCAGTGAGAAGATTACGCGTCGAAAACGTCATCACCCCGACGACGAATAAAAAAGCGACGACAACAACTGGGTGCTTGGGGTTAGCCGCTGCCGCACTTTTTCACGCACCGGCAGCTTTCGCCGCCGCGGCTGAGAATGCGGTCCCGTCCGCCTTTGCTGCCTACGGACACTATCTCGGTTTACTCCTTATCGTCGGTTCGTTGGCGACGGAGAAAGCGATTTTGAAGCCAAACATGTCCGGAGACGAGCTGATGAAACTGGTGATTGCGGATTCGGTGTACGGCATCGCCGGCGTGCTCGTTTTGTACACGGGGTATTTACGCGTGACGCAATACGGAAAAGGGTGGGAGTTTTATTCGCACGAACCGATATTTTGGTTCAAGATGTTCTTGTTCGCGGTGATGGGGTCGTCGAGTTTGTTCGTGACGATAAAGACGATCACGACGTTCGCGGAGAAGCAAAAGAGCACGGACGAAAACGAGACGTACATTAGCGAAAAGTTGGCGACGAGGATGGGGAAGGTGTTAAACGGGGAGTTGTTGGCGGTGTTGGCGATTCCGTTAGCTGCGACGACTATGAGTAGAGGGATTTTGTTTCAACAAGAGATGGATTGGCACTTAGGGGCGGCGCCGGTGGCGCTCGCCTCGGCCGGGCTCGGGTTCAAGTACGTGAAGGAAGCGTTAACGTGGAGCGAAGATTAAAGTGAGAGAGAGAGAGAGAGAGAAGGAGAGAGAGATGAACGCCTCGCCTGAAAAGCTCTATTATTTATTAAATCTATCCGTCTACATCTATCTACCAAAAATGTACTAAGCGTTCAGCGAAACAAAGGCGTCTTTGAACCGCCGTTTTTCTTCTTCTTCTTCTTCGCGTTTCCGGTGTCGAGCACCGGAACGACGACAACCTCGGACTCCAAATCTCGTTTGTTTTTGTTCCTCCGCTTCGATTTCTCTTCTTCTTCTTCTTTTTCAAACGCCGCGATGATTTTCTCGCACGTCTCTTTCTTCCTCTGAAACACAGCCACGAAGAAACCTTCGCAATCGTCGCCTTCGAACGGGTTTACGCGAACGACTTTTGCCGCCTCTGTCGTGCCCAAAACCTCCGCGAATCCTCGACGAGGCCATTTCGGTAAACATTTCGCGAGTTCAAATCCCAACTCTTCCGCTAACGGCATGACTTTTTGTACCACGTCTTCGTTTTCTTCGCGATAGATTGAACACGTGGAGTATGAGATTCGAAGAACGCCTGGGAATCGCATGGCGTGCGAAAGCGCCTCGAGTTGGAACTTTTGTAAACTCATCACGCGTTTCTTTCGCGTTTGTTCTTCTTCGTTTTCTTCCTCTTCCTCGCGTTTGATTTTATCACTGCGATTGTCATCATCGTCGTCGTCATCATCATCGTCGTCGTATCCATCTTTCAAAGCGTACTCCATCAACGCATCTCCTCTGTTTTGCACCGTCCCGGAACCAGAACAACTTGGATCGAGCAAAATCGAGCGCACGTTTCGATATTTGGCGTCGTTCACGTCCACCTCTAAAAAATTCTTCTTCGCTACGACGACTGTCTTCGAGCACCCGTATAAATCGACCGTATCTCGTAACCTTTGCGCTCGTCTGTGGTCTTTCTCGAACGCAAATACTTTCCCTCCTCGATTATACGTATTATTCTTTTTGTCCAACAACGCGGCGAGGTGGGTCGTTTTGTTTCCTGGCGCCGCGCACGCGTCGATAACGTCGGATTGACGAATGCGCTCAAAAATTGCGCTCATAGCATCTCTTCCATCTCTCTCATCTTCATTCACCAACAAACAATGCGCGGGCATACACGACGATTTCCCTTGCAAAATCAATTCTCCATTCTTGACCATTTTCATCCCGCTCAGTTTCTTCCGATTGCAATCCTTCGCGAATAAAATGTATCGACAACCGTTTCCGCGTTCTTTTTCTCCCCTTCCTAAATGCGCGTCTTCCTCCTCAAACGTAAAGCCTCTCTCTCTCAATTCTCTCACGAGAACGCCCACATCTTTCACTTTCATCGCGTTCACTCTCGCAAATCTACTCATCGGATCGTCGTTCACAATCTTCCTAACTTTTTCCGGCAACCTTCTCTCGACAAATTCCAACGCCGTTTGCGCGTTCGCTTTCTTCAATCTCCGCGCTAACTGGTTCTTCAATTCCCCTGTTTTGCTCACGATTAATTTTTCCGCCGATGTTAACGTCGTCGTCGTTACGTCACTCTGTTTCTTCTTCTTCTTTTGCTCTTCATCCTCCATGCCTGGTGGTAATGGTGGTGGTTTAATGCTCTTTCCCGGAGACAGTAGTAACTCGTACAGCAACACGTACGCCAACGACGCTTTGATTTTTGTCGATTTTTCTCCTCCTGGCGGCTCGTCTTTTTTCTCATCATCCTTCTCTTCTTCTTCTTCTTCTTCTTCTTCTTGCTCATCATCTTCTTCCATAAAATCATCGTCAAAAACCACGTTTTTTGTCATTTTTACGTCCTCGATGAGCAGTTTTAAAAGCGGGAGAACTTTCACGGTTTCGCAGACGATCGCGTGCGTCGCGGATGGGAAATCTATTTTGTTTTCATCCAGCGTCAACCGTTTTATGGATTGGCCGTGTTTTTTCTCCCGAGCGGATTTGAGGAGTTTGGAGAGCACACGCGCGGCTTGTAACCGGCACGTGCGGACTTGCGCGTGAGGGAGAGGTTTTCTTCTTCTTCTTTTGTTGTTGTTGTTATCGATGGTTTTGTCGAGTGGTGGTGGTGTCATCGTCGTCGTCGCAAGTGTGTGTATAAATGTTTTGAGGATTCTTTGTACGTATTATTAGGGGATTCTACTACTACTATTCCTACTACTATTCCTACTGAAGCGAGGAGGATACGTAATCGTCCCTGATTTCCATCGCGGAGAACAGGTTACTTTTGAAGACGGATTCATCGAATAAATACCGTTCTTCTTCATCTTCATCTTCTTCTTCGTTCTCTTCAATCTTCTTCTCGAACGCCACGCGCTTGGCCGTTTGGATGAAAATGTCCACGTCGGATGGTTTTGAAAATTCAAAAGAATGCGCGTTGATTTTGTTTATGATGTTTCCGATGCTTTCGTCGTTCGATTGATGCAAGCTTTCGTCGCGCGTTATGGTGTCCTTGCAACAACGCAGCACGGCGGCGACGCTCAAGGATTCAAAAAATTCCCGAGCCGACCCGTAGGAGGATTGTTGATGATGATGTTGAACCGCCTCTCCCGATTCTTGTTTTCTTCCTTCTCTGCCCATCTCCGCAATGATTGAATCCCAAATCATCAAAAGAAACTCACCTCGTTTACACTCTCGAACGTACGCCAGCTTTAAGAATCTCGGCAAATACAAGCGCGTGAGTGACATTTTGCTGAAAAAGATGCGTGCGGTTTCCTCATCCACCGCGTGCATCTTGTTAAAAAACCTCAAGCAATACTCGTCGATGAAAGACTCGTTTTGAGATTGAAAATAATCTAGCAGTCGTAACGACGACTTTGTGTTATTCACAAACGCGCTGAAAAGAGCGTAGCAATCGTGCTCGACAAACTTTTGGCTGTAAAAGTCATCATCGTCATCATCGTCGTCGTCGCGCGCTACTACCAGAGAGGCGTCTAATAAAGCATCGTAATTCTCCTCGTCATCATCCTCATCATCATCGTCGTCGTCGTCGTTGTTGTCGTTTTCGTTTTCGCCGTCGTCGTCACCAAATCTTCTCCCGCCCGCCGCTCGACACGTTGCCAAATACACCATCGCTACTATCTCGTGCATCCCTTGTTTATATTCTATTTTCACGTCACCACTACTCTTCCTACTGCTCTCCATTTCTTTTTCCAGAACGAATACCGTCAACATTCGAATCAACGCCGCTCGCACGTCCGGAGATTGCCAAAACTTCTTCCCTCCAAATCCTTTCTTTTCCGCGAACACGATTCGTCGCACGTCCTGCGTGACAACTCTCACCAACTCTTTTTTCTGAAACATGTGAGAAAAATTTTGCGTCTTCATCGCCGAAAGTTTTGGCGAAGAAGAAGAAGATGATGATGAATCACACGCGTTATTATTATTCTCGGAGGAGGAGGAAGAGGAGGAGAAAAACTCCCCTCGTAACTTTGCGTACGCTCTTCTCTTTCTTTGTGTTATCATTTTGGTGATTTCCCCTTCTCCTTTTAAATCATCATCATCTTCAACATCATCATCGAAAGATACGAATACCAAATTTCTCCGCCAACTCTCGATCCGCTCTCGATGATGATGATGCTCATCGTCGTCATCGCTCTTCTTCTCCTTCTTCGAAACCTCCTTTATCTTCTTCTTCTCCATCATCATCGTCAAAGCGATACTACTCGATGATGATGTAATAAAAGAGAGAGAGAGAGTTAATAAAAGAGAGTCACTAAAAGAGTGGTGACTTGTGAAGAGTAAACGAAGATGATTTTTCTCGAGAGAGAGAAAAAAGAGAAAAAAAGAGAGAAAAACAAAAATCTGAGCACCCAAAAAACGCCAAAATCTCTTTTTTTTCTCTCTGTTGTTTTTGAATTTTTCTTCTTTCTCGAGCTCCTCAGATTCTTTTCCCGTCTGTGAGAGTGAGATATCTACTCTATAATAAAAGAACGCCGCGCTTGTTTGGTACTCTATACTACGACTACAAAAGTACTCTTTTACTCTTTTTCATTATTAATGTCGCAGAGTGCGCGCATCATCTCTTCTCGCGTTTGAAAGAGAAGGAGAAGAAGTGTGAGGAGTAGTCGTAGGTGGTTTTTGTCGTCATGAGAAACAACAACAACAACAACAATCATCAGTTTCAACAACGAGGAGGTAATAACAACAACGCATATAATAATAATAACGGTGGTGGAAATAATGGTGCGAGAAATAATGGCGGCGTTAAGATATTAAACGTGGCCGAGAAACCATCCGTGGCGAAAGAAGTCTCCAGAGTTTTATGCGGTGGACGAGGGTGTCAAAGCAGACAAGGCGCTTCGAAATTCAACAGAATTTTCGAATTCATCAACCCGTTTCCTATTAACAACGCGAGAAACGCTCAGATGAAATTCACCTCCGTCACCGGGCATTTAATGAATTACGATTTCACCGAACACGAGTACAAGTCTTGGGAACACTCGGACGCGAGAGACTTGTTCGGGAGAGCGAGGATTGCAAAGTTAGTGCCAGACGATAAAAAAGAAGTCAAAGTGAACTTGGAACGAGAGGCGCGAACGAGCGAGTGGTTGATTTTATGGCTCGATTGCGATCGAGAGGGGGAAAATATCGCCATGGAAGTCGTGGACGTGTGTTTAAACGCAAACAGACGGTTGAAAGTGTTTCGAGCGAGGTTTTCAGCGTTGAGTTATCAAGACGTTTCGAGAGCGCTGATGAACTTGCAAAGACCGGACGAGGCGGCGTCGATCGCGGTGGACGCGAGGCAGGAGTTGGATTTACGGTTGGGCGCGGCGTTTACGAGGTTTAATACGCTTTGCGTGAAGAGGAACGGGGTTTTGGCGTTGTTAGGCGAAAACGGCGGTGGAGGAGGAGAAAGAGGAGGTGGAAGAGGGAACGACAGGGATAATAAAACCGTCATCAGTTACGGCCCGTGTCAATTTCCAACGCTCGGGTTTATCGTGCAAAGAAAGTGGGACGTGGACGCACACGTTCCCGAAAAGTTTTGGACGATTTCGATCGGGTATCAAATGGTAGAAGGTGGACAACAACAACAACAACAACAACAACAACAGAGACAACAACGACAGCGACGAGGCGGTGGTGGAGGGGGCGGTAGAGTCGTCGAATTTCGATGGAATCGTCAGCGCGTGTTTGACGAACATCTCGCGAACTCTTTGTTCGAGAGAGTTCAAAACGCACCACACGCGACCGTGTTATCTACTCGCGGTCAAGAGATTAAGAAATGGCCGCCACACCCGTTGAACACGTTGGAGATGCAAAAACGAGTGAACAGAGTCTTGCGCATCGCTCCGGAAAAAATCATGAAGGTCGCGGAAGAATTGTATCAAAAAGGTTTCATCTCGTACCCGAGAACTGAAACCGATCGATTCCCGGACTCGTTTAATTTCCTGGAAAATATCGCTTTATTTTATAATCACGACACGTTTGGTCCTTACGCGCGCGAATTAGTCGAGCGCGATGGGTTTCGCAAACCGCCGGGCGGGCACAGAGATGATAAAGCGCACCCTCCGATTTACCCCGCGAAACTAGCCACGGCGCACGAATACAACGGCTGGAAACGCGAGAATCAGCAAGTGTACGACTTTGTATTGAGACACTTCTTAGCAACCTGTTCGAAACCGGCGGTTGGGTATAAAACCACCGTCGAAGTTGATTGCGCCGGCGAGGGATTCAAAGCGAACGGGCTGATGATTGCCGACCGAGCGTATTTACGGATATACGGCCCAGGTCCGATATTCCCACCGGACGGGCCTCGATTAAATCCTTATTTCGATAACTGGACCGCCCAAGAAGAGCTTCCAACGTTTGAAGACGGCGAGCGGTTCCAGCCGTCGCACAGAAACCTCCGCGACTCGGAAACGGTGAAACCACAAATGCTTTCCGAAGTCGACTTGTTGACGTTGATGGAAAAGAATGGCATTGGCACCGACGCCACGCAAGCGCAACACATAGATAAGGTTGTCGGCGAACGCGGATACGCGAAAAAAGTTGGCGAAAACCGTTTAGTTCCAACCAACATCGGTGAAGCACTCGTCGCCGGGTACGATTCTTTACAGCTCGGATTCATGTGGCAACCGACCAAACGCGCCGAAATGGAAAAAGACGTCGATAACGTCCACAGAGGCTCCATAACGAAAGAAGACGCCATACGAAAAAACATCGAACCGATGCTCCGAGCTTTCGCCAAGTGCGAAAGCAACGAACAAGATTTAATACGAATCGTCAAACGGTTCGTCGAGCGCGGAAGGAACGTCAACGTCGAACAACGGTACGGCGGTCCCGAGAGAGAAAGAGACTTCTTCGAAGACGAAGAAGAAGACGAAGGAGCGTTTGACGATGCGTAAGATTTTGCTGTCTTTAATTAATAGTAGTATTTGAGTAGTAGTACGAGTAGTAGCAGTAGTAGTAGCACGTAGTTGCAGTGTATGGTACCAATAATGCGAGTAAAAGAGCTTCATCATCATCATTAATCACAATATTATAAAAGTGTTTTGATGAACTTTTTGAAGACATTTTCGTCAGAAAAACAAAAAGATGGTCTCTACCCGCCGCACGACGAAGGCTCCTTCGTCTTCTTCTCGGCCTTCTTCTCCTTCTCCTCCTCCTGCGAGTCCTCGAGGACGAAAGAGAACTCCTTCTGCGAGCACCATCCTCCGTAGTCGTACTAAGAAGAACGGAGAGGAAGAAGACATCCCAATCTCGACTAAGGAGACGAAAAATCATCAAAAGCACGGATACGAGTTCGGAGGCCCAATCGGGGCGATATGCATTACTATCCTCCTCCCTTTGACGTGTTACTTCCTCGTCTTCGCGTGTAACGAAACCACGGGATGCGATTTAATTGAATCAATCATCGGTTTAGCAAAAGAGAAGAAGAAGAACTCGTTTTCTTTGTTGATGATTCCGGAGAAGATGACACCAGTGTTTTCTCTGGAAAGCTGCGTCCTGTTTCTGGGATGGATCGGATGGTGCGTAATGTTACACGCGCTTTTACCAGCATCAATCGTGAAAGAAGGCGTTGATATCACAAGTGGTGAAAGCGGTGGTGAAAAAGCGAGATTCAGATTGCGGTATAAACTGAACGGATTCCGCGTATTTATGACGACGGCGGTGGCGTGCGCGGTTGGGACGTACTTTGGCCAGATTCAGTTGCGGTCGTTGCACGCGAAGTTTTTGAGTTTGCTCACCGCCGGGTGCGCGTTTGCGTTCGCGTTGACGACGTTTTTGTACGTCGCGTCGTTTAGAGTGAACAAAAATGATAAAAGTAAGAAGAAGAAGAAGACGAGGAAAAATGATGGCATCGATAACGGGCCGGTTGTGTTGGCGAACGGCGGAAACACCGGGAACGTGGCGTACGATTGGTTCATCGGGCGAGAATTGAACCCTCGATTTTCGAACAGTTTGTTCGACGCGAAAGTATTTTGCGAGTTAACTCCGGGATTAATAGGATGGTTGCTTTTGAATTTCGGGTTCATGCACGAACAGTACGCGCGATTAGGTTTCATCACGAAACCGATGGTTCTCGTCAACGCGTTTCAACTGATGTACGTCTTCGACGCGTTGTGGAACGAACCGGCGATTTTAACCACCATGGACGTCACTACGGACGGCTTCGGTTTTATGCTCGTGTTTGGCGATTTAGTGTGGGTCCCATTCACGTACTCTTTACAATGCCGATACATACTCGAAAACAACGTGGACATTTCTTTGGCGATGACCGCATTCATCGTCATCGTCCAAGCGACTGGGTACTACGTCTTCCGCCAATCCAACGGCCAAAAGAACACCTTCCGCACCAACCCGAACGACCCGTCCGTGAGACACTTGAAATCGCTCAAAACCAAACGAGGCACTAACTTATTAATCTCCGGTTGGTGGGGCGTCGCTCGACACGTCAACTATTTCGGCGACTGGTTGATGGCGTGGGCTTGGTGCTTACCTTGCGGTTTCGACCATATCGCGCCGTATTTTTACGTCGTGTACTTTGGCGTCTTGTTAGTCCATCGAGATTTACGCGACGGTGAACAGTGCGAGTTGAAATACGGAAACGATTGGAAACGGTACTGCGAGATTGTCAGTTTTAGAATTATTCCGTACGTTTATTAATAATAAAACGTGTATACTATGTCCAACGTAAAAAGGTCGTTATCCATTTTCTCCTCATAATACTACTCTTCACGCGTAACACACGTGATAATACTACTACTACCACCACCAAAGCTAAAAGCATAACAGTCATGTCCGCTCTTTCTTCTGCCTCGTCGTCGTTTATAACTGCGACCATTAAAACCACTCGCAAACAACAAAGAAGTCGTCGTCCGATCGTCCGACGAACAACAAGAGCAATGGCAGCAGAGAAGACACCCGACCCCGGGTCCGACCCGAAGGGTTTAGGCAAAGCTTTACCGATGAAAATGGACATCGACGCCATCATGAAACTCTTACCCCACCGATACCCGTTCTTATTAGTCGACCGAATCTTGGAAATCGAGCAAGGCTCGTACGCCATCGGCGTCAAGAACGTCACCATCAACGACAACTTTTTCCCCGGGCATTTCCCGCAAAGACCAATCATGCCTGGCGTGTTGATGGTGGAAGCGATGGCGCAAGTCGGGGGTTTGATCATGCTGGAAGGCGGAGGCGGTGATGGTACGTACTACTAAGAACTTATACATGTATTTGCTTTGTTTTTGTCCCCGTGAACATCATCATCATTACGTGGGTATTAGTTTTGTTTGGACGCCTTTTTACCCTCTTTTTATGCTGAGCTGGACTTTTTCTCACATTATTCTCAACAGGTGGCACGCAGCAAGAGTTCTTCTTCGCCGGCATCGACGGCGTGAAATTCCGCAGACCGGTAGTACCGGGCGACCAGTTGGTCATGAAGGTGGTTTTGACAAAGCTGAACAAACGTTTTGGCATCGCGAAAATGAAAGGACAAGCGTTCGTGGGGGAGGAGTTGGCGTGCGAAGCCGAGTTGACGTTGGCGTTGGGGTCTTAAATACGATATAGAAGAAGAAGATGAAGATAAAGAGAGGTTCTTGTGTTTACTACGTGTTCAAGTTTAATGCGATGATATTTACTGATATATGTTGTTGTATGATGATTAAAGTGTGTACTCGTATCGTTTCTCTTTTATCTTTTTTGTTCTCTTCTCGCTTCGCGGCGTTGAAATCTTCAATACTTTCTCTTTTGGTTTTGGTTCGTCGCGTCGCGAAAAGATTGCTCGGCTCGTGACAAATGGAAGTACGGCGGCGCATTCTCTCCTTGGTGTACTTCGTTTGAACCCACCTCGTTCTCTTGCGAAAGAGGAGGAAACATAGAAGACAGCGGCGGCGGCTGCGAGTAGGGCTGTCTCGGCTGGGGCATACCTGTACCAAACGGAACCCCACCAAACGCGTTAGGATACGCACAATGACCACCACCACCACCAAACATCATCCCCGGCATCATCATCATCACCATTCCCGCCGGTGGCGGTTGCACCGGTTGCGGCTGCATCATTGGCATCGTCGGCATCCGCCGCTGTTGCTGGTGCGCCCCCGCAGCCAAACGCGACGAATTCGAAAACCCGCCCATAATTGTCAACTCTTCGCACGCCCCGCACACGACCAGTTTACTCTCCTCCACCACGCAGTCTCTGGCGACGAGTTCAGGTAAAGATAACATTGCCTCGCAGTTCCCGCACGCGAAAAACAGCATCCGATTCGCGTGTATTTTTTTCCCTTTACATTCTTCTTCTTTTTCTCCTTCTGACAGAAGAAGACTTTTGATCGGCGCTTCTGGGTCTGCGTTCTCCTCGTGTCCTTTGGTCAGGAAAATATACTTGCACTTTTCGCAGAGCTGAAGAGGACACCCTTCGTTGTTGTCTCCGTCTTCTTCGTCGTCTTCGTCGTCTTCTTCTTCTTCCCTTCTTCTTTGTCTTCTTCTCTGCGTCGTCGTCGATATCGTTTTCGTCGTCGCGTGCTGACAGTTCGGGCACACGGAACGAAGAACAACCTGTGGTTTTTCTTCTTCTTCTTCTTCTTCTTCTTGAGGAGGAAAAGGAGGAGGAGGAGGAAAAGGAGGAGGAGGAGGAAAAGGAGGAGGAGGAGGAACGAAGTGCGACGAGTTAAACCCGCGCATGTGATACACGCGCAAGAGCAAACGGCGCGCAGAAGTGTGTGTGTTTAAGTGTGTGTGTGTGATGAGATCGCGTATTTTTGTGCACACAATTATTGTTCTAAACAGATTCTTCTTATTTATATGTACAAAGGTTGATTTACAATGACGCTCTCTTTACTCTCTCTCTCTGTTTAAAATCCGATGATCTCTACTCTAGAGTACCACAGATGTTTTTATTAGTAGTAGTATCTTTTTTTCAATTAAACCATGTAACTGGCGTTGTATTCAAACCCGACGCTGACGATATCGTCCCACTCTCGCTCGGAAAACGCTCTTTTGAACTTTTCAAATTTTTCTTTTTGGTGTAATTTTTTCTTCATCTCCGCGAAGGCTTTTCGAGCGCAGTCTTTGATAGGATCGACATCGAAGGAACACTGGGCGGCGAGGATGATGGATTTTTTGAGCCAAAGTGGCGGGTCGTCGTCTATGATCGCACTGCTGGAGTGGAGTAAAGCGGAGAGCGCGAGGATGACCGCATGCCGTTGGACGAGGGAGGTTTGGTCTTGCGGTAAAGACGCGACGACGGACGCGGAGACCGAGGAAGAGGAGAAACGCTCGATGAATTTCAACTCCGTTTGCGCCGTGAACGCTTCTCTTCGTTTGCCAGAGAGGAAGGCGAAGAGACTATCTCGCGCTGCCTCGCGCACTTCCACCCGCGGGTCTTCCAACAACTCGTTCGCGATTGTGTTTTGAAGCTTGTCGATTTGCGTTTCCTCGTCGAGGACAAACATGTGTCGAAACGCAAACGCAGAGGCGAAGAAGGAGGTTTGTTTTCGCGTCTTCCAGAAAGAAGATTTCATGGACGGTAAAAGCGCGTCGTCGACGATGTCTTGAAACAAAGTCGCCGCTCGCGAGCTGTTGCCGCCGCTTTCCGTGAACAAGACGGAACGCAAGGCGATCAAACACGATTTCGCTTCGGAGCCGAAATGTAAGTCCGAGGTGTTTTCGGCGCAAAGCAACGCGGATCGAATGAGCGTCGGCACGAGGTCAGAGATGGACATGATGTCACCCATGAGAATGAGAAGCTTCGTCATCGTGAAGATAGTTTCGAGAAATCTGCGCGCTCTTTTGACTTCTTCGGAAACTTCTTCTCCAGTCCCCGCTACCGCCACGGATGATGATACTCCGGATGCCAAAGCATCGATTTGCCTCGCCACTTCGTCACTACCGATGAGGATTTCAGTTTCCGCGTCCACGCGAGAGGCTAAGAAATCACCCACAAACGCATCGAGCTCAGCGCGAAGCTTCGCCTCATTCGCCGAAACATCATTGTTGTCAAGGTTGAACCTCGCCGCGTTTCTGTTCAACGAGATTAATTTTGCGGCGACGTGCGCGCCTGCATTTCTCACGCCCTGAGAATCGTGCACAAACGGCGAATTCGCCGCGGAGCCCTCGACGTCTCTCATCTCTTCAATCAACTTCATCTTGCACTCGACGTGATCGTCAAGCGAATAGCGAGCGCTCTCCGCGACGAAGATGGCGATAGATTCCAATCGTCGCATTTGCGATAACATGGACGCAGATGTCAATGGCAACTTTTCAATCATTCTCAGAAACATCGAATTGAAGTGCTCCTTATCGCTCCGTTCGGCGATTGAAAACGCCAAAGCGCGAAGCCACGTTTCGCGTGAAATATCCGACGTGTTTCCTCGCGTCTTTCGAAGGAGTAAATCGGTCGCTTTTTCGTCGCATAAGCGCACGGCAGCGGCGACCGCTTCGGCACGCGCGGAAATAGCCGTGTTGTCCAAAGCGGGGACGGCAGCAGACGATGTTGTAGTCGTCGTCGTAGAATCGAAGTTCGTGTTCGGCTTTTTGCGTCTGCCCGGCGATAAGGAGCCTCCTTCTCCTCCTCCGCCGCCACCTTCTGCCGACGATTTCTTCTTCTTCGAGGACACAGATCGCGCGTCGTCTTCGTGCGCTTGTATTTCACCAATGACATCATCCACCGTTTCGCGAAGTAAGTTCGGTCTCGCTTTAAAAAGCATTTCCCACAATCTCGAAAAGACAGTGATGAAGACGCCAGGCGTTGTCGCTATGCCTTCCATCGCTCGCGTGCACACTTTTGGAAACGGTCCGGCGAGTTCGTGACCGACGCCGTATAAAGACTCTCCAGCTTGCGAGAGTAAAGCAGATCTCGACTGTTGCCCACCTGCCCCGCGATCGCCGATGTCGCGATTCGTGTCTTCGCCTCTCGCTGCCGCGAAGGAGTACAAGAGTTTCTCCGACAACTCTCGCGTGTTTTCAAAATCCGTGTTCACCGCATCCACGAGCATCTGATCCTCAAAATTCTTATACCGACTGACGAGAAGCAACCCACACGCGCTCGGAAGCCAGGTCGGTCTGGAGTCACTGGTTAAACCTTCGAGGAAGATTCGCGTCGCGTTCCGAACAGATTTCTCCGAACAATCCGAAACGAGCGTAAACATGAAAAACGCAGTCGCCATCGATTGAAAGCTCCAATGTTTCGCTCGCTCGTCCGGAGGATGGAAAATATATTTGACTAAATCGTTCATCAAAGGCGTTGGTCCATCGGTGGAATAGTTGAGTAAATCCATGGAACGTCGAGAAAATCGAGCCGCAAAGTTTACGAACGTTTCCGAAACCGCTTGTTGGGAAATGACCGTATCGTGAATGCATCTCGCCTGTAAAAGCGCGTAGGCAAACTTCAACAATGATTCCGAGGAGGTTTGCGTCGTCGCGACGATGCTCGAATTCGTTTTCAAAACCTCGCACGCCGCGCGACATCGGTCTTCGTTTTCTTCGGGGATCATGAGCGAATCCGCGGAACTCTCGACGACTCGGGGTGCTTCTTTCGGATAACGTTCCAAGTCAGTTTCAATGGCATGCCTCGCCGCGGCGCGAACGCTCACGTACGTATTGTTGATAGCACACGATCGCAATGCGGCGAGTAATCGAACGCAACTGGAGTTTTGTCTCAACACGGCACTACTGCAGTATTCACCGCTCGACTCTCTAAAATATACCGCTTGCGCCCGTCGCCAGTGATGTTTAATGCGAGTGTATTCGTACACCAACCATCGCGGATATAATTCCGGGATTTTCGCACCGAGCATGATGTTTTTCTTTTTGCGTCCAGGGTGCGGCATTCGCAGACTCGCGGAGTCTTCCGCCCAGGCCCGCATGGCGGCTTTAGCCGCGTGGTATGTGGAATTTGAAGGAGACAAAATCTCCTCGGCGACCCTCGCGACAATCGTCAACGTCACCGCGTCGTCCGATTCGTGGTTTTCGAGCGCTAAACTCAACGCTTCCGCAGCGGCGTGACGCGTTTGCATGTCAAAAACCAACGAACCAGGCATTTCGCCGTGAATGGCTAAATCTGCAGACGCTGAATCTTCGTTAAAATCGGGGATCCGCGCGGTGAGACCCGTGGCGACTGCACCGATTCTCGCCGCTAATGAACGCACGCGGTGTCGACGACAATTGTAATCTTCCATATCGTTCAAGGACGAGAACTGACCGATGCTGCCGATTTTACTCACTTTTGCAATCTCGGCGAGCGATTGGCGTTTTTGTAAACTCGCTGGCGAGTTACCAGACGACGATGAGGGCGCGAGCGTCGTGGCGGTAAGCCCAGCCGCCGCGGGAGGCGACGGGCTTCTTCCGCTTCGATCGACGAAGGTAACTTGACTCGTGCTCTTCGGCGACATGGAGCGAGGATCGATGATGGATGAATCGTCGGGAGACTCGTTAATGTCCATATTTTGAATTGCGGTCGTCGCGCAACCTTCGAACAATTCCGACATTTCTGCCGAGGACTTGATTAAAAACTCTTCGATGATTTCGCGAAGAACTTCGTTCTTGATTCGATGATCTTCCTCGCTCGCCCAATTGAAAGGTTTCGGCAGACACAGTTTCTTTCTCGCTTCGATATCGGGTGGGCCGAAAGACGTGTCGTCCTTGGATACTTTCCATCGTAACGCGACCCAATCTGCGTACTGACGCTTGCCTTTCTTAATCGCTTCGTCGTCTTGCGTGACCGATTGCTGCGCGTCGAGCTGATCGATGACGTTGCCTAAAGCTAAACAGTACCGACATAACAAAGGTCCGGCGATGTACAAAACTGGATTCGATCGCGCAGATTCCGCTAATGCGAACAGTCGTCGACTCGATTGCACAACCTTGTCTTTTAACGTCGCTAAAGATGTCGTGTGCGCGCGATCAAAACCAAGCGATATGACGCCAACGATGTACGATAACCGGTTTATTCGTGCTTTGGAAAGTTCACCCGATCGTTTCGCATCCAATTGCGCCTCGTTCAATTCCAGTGAAAGCATATCGAACATAGGGTTGAAAATTTCTTTCGTTGCTTCGCTCGGCGACGCGATAAACACCGAAGAAACTAAGATGCCTAATTCTCGAGTCGCGGACGGTAAGGTATTCGTGAAAATGAACCTCGCAATTTTGCGAATGGCAAGTTTACGCGACTCCTCCGGTAAGCGAATCAAAAGCGTTCGAAACATGGGCGTGAACATGCAATTCGCGTTCATTAGGAACGAGGCGGATTGCTCCGAGGATTCACCGACACCGCCGGAACTGCCGCTGTGGTTGTTTGAAGACGCTTCTGGTTGCGCGTGTTCGAGCACGGCAAAAACTCGTTCTAAAACCTCCAACGTCCAATCGGACCAAACGACTGGTAGTTGCGGCACGCAATTCTCCTCCCCTGGATCGATCAAATTGGATACAGAGGAAAGTAAAATCGTGTAAAACTTCAACGCCGCGTTCGTTTTCGCCGCGTCGTTGACGTCAATGCACGGAAGCGTCGCTTCCAATGCGGAGACGACAAACGCGCCGGTGGAATACCCTTCGACTTCGTCCAACGCTTCCATCCTATCGCTGCCATTCTCACCTGCCTGCGAGAGCGCTTCCGCGTGTTCAGGCTGAACGAAAATCTCGTTCGGATCAATATTCACCAACATCGATCGTGTCACCAACGCCAACGCTTCAATCGCCGTGGATATTTGGTGTGAAGAATCTTCCTGTTGAAGCGTGTTTTCGAATCTACTCAAAGCGGCATACACCGTGTGTTTGGGTGTGATGTAGCACAACTTCCCGATTGATTTTACGGCGACGTGTTTCGTGTGACCGTGTTTGGAAAAGATCGCCCTAGAACACAATCGATCGGCAATTAAAGCCATCTTCGTCAACTCTTCGTCTTGCTTCCCCGTAAACGGACCTAGACCAACAGTTTCTTCCGTCTCGGCGCGATACTTTGCCTTTTCCAAGTACGCGACGAAATGCTCGAGAAACCACGCTAAAGCGTCGCTCCCGGGAGAGTCTGGGTGATAACAGTGCTCGAGAAAGTCAAACAGTTTCTCTCGGTTGTTGTTGCTGGTGCTACTGATGTTCGCGCTATTATTCCTCTCGTCTGCGTCGTCGTCGTTTGTTGTCGCCGTATAATTCAGCGACCGAAACGCCAAAAACTTGGCAATCGACCGCGCTCTGTGCGCGGTATCTAGTACTCTCGGCGCGATTTTTGTCGCCGGCGATCCAATCGAACGCACTGAACTCGCCATCACTTGTAAATGTTGCGATTGTTTCGACCCGTTGTTCCCACCGCCATTTCTACCACCACCGTTGTTTGATGAACTCAACTGAAAGCTCCACAACGCGGCGGAATAAATCTTCGCGTCCAAACTCTCCGGCCATTGAATCCGCCCGCTCACGTCGTGTTTCGCGCATTGCGAAAACAGCTGTAAAAATCCTGACTTCCAGAACACGGAACTTGGCAACGCGTCGAATAAACGATTCCAATCTCCGTTTTCTCCCTCGATCATTCGTTTATAAAATTTCACGTCCTCTTCGTTCCCTTGCTTATTTCGTAAATGTCTCGTCGGTAAAAAAGCCACCATAAACGCCAACGAGGTGAAACACTCCTCGGACCAAATGTTCTCCAGATTCTTCTTACTCGCCTCCCAAATCTCCTCGCTGCTCCCCAACTTGAAATACCTCCGACTGGCTCTCGCTAACGCCGAAATCGTCGACCGCCACTCGGCTAAAACCACTGGACCGTAGTATTCGTTCACCTCGCCTTGAGAAACGTGATTGACTTTATCCATTATTGGTTTCCAATCAATCTCTAAAACCTCATCCAACTGGCCCTCGAACACCGATAAGGTCGTTTTCGCTAAATTAGCCCATTTTGTGCGCGTTTTCAAATCGATTCTCATGTCGTTATCCGCCAACGCCACCGCGAAACAATGATTGACCAGAGTAACAATGATGCGCACATCTTTCGTCGCCCGGAACGGTTTCGAGACTAAATGACTCCTCAATAAACTCGTGATGTCAAACACCGGCGAAGAAGAAGAGGAAGAAGTCCTTTTTGCTTCCTCTTCTTCCTCCTCCTCCAGCGGCCGCGTGGACAAAGCTCGTAAACTGGCCACCGTTTCTAAACTTTCGATTAAACGTTCAAACCGTTGTGGATCTTCTTTCGAGATGGCCTCGGCGACTTCGTTCGGGAGGTACTCGTTCGCCACGTCTCGCCACGTGTGCGCTTCTGTAGTTTTTGCTGCCGCGTGTGTTGCATGTGCTGCTGTTTTCGCGGTTGATGTCGTCATTTCTTCTTCTTCTTCTTCTTCTTTCTTTACGCGCGCGTAAGCAAGTTGTGACGACACCTTCATTTTTCTTCGATCTTCTTCGATTTTTTCTTCTTTGTTTTCTCTTCTTGGGAAAAAAAGAGGAGAAACTTTGTCTCTTTGTGTTGAAAATACGCGAGAAAGAAGACGACGACGATTCAGACGACGACGATGTTTTTTCTCGTCGTCGTCTGAATCGCTTTGCCTCCTCGAAGAAGAAGAGCTTTGAACAGCCTCTCTCCTTCTCACTTTCTGCGGCGATGATGGTACGAACGAACGATGATGATGAGATGCGAAGCGAAGAGAAGGAGAAAAAGCGAGAGGAAGCATACAAAGAGTGTTTTCTCTAGGCGCGCGCGCTTCTGCCTGAGAGATATAAAATGAAGAAAGTCGTGAAGAGATATTTTTGCTTGCTTCGCAAAGAAAGGAGGGACAGAATGTGACTCTCGCTTTGGTGTTGTGAAAACTGACCTGTTTTGTTGCCAACATTTTTTTATTTTGCCTCCTAAAACCGCTCATCTATTACTAACGCTACTGCTGCGAGTACTACCTGCTACCACTACTGTTACTATTACAGAACTGTAAAAGAGTACCATTTTCCTGCACTCCGAATTTTGAGGCTAAAAATACCGCGCGGGAAAGGACGGAGGACGAAGAAGGCGAAAGCGCGTTCGTTTCGGCGTCGTCGCGGTGGTCGTCCTTGAGATTGAGCGCGCCGTGAGCGTAAAACTCGTACCCACTAATGCCGACGCCTGAGGAACCGTCTGCTTCTGCTTCTGATGCTCTCGTCGCTTCTCCGAGCATCTTCCGTTTCGCGTCACGAGCGAGCGCGGAAGCGAAACACACGGCAAATTGCAACAGTTTCAAAGGAGAGGACGGACAGTCAGTCTCGCTACCGGAAGAAGATGAAAAGGCAAACAGAGAAACACGTTTGAAGAGAAGGCCCCATATTTTTGCATCGTCGCCAATTGTCTCTGACGATGAACTCGCTTTCCTAACGCGCTCAGTTTCGATGAATGTTTGCACGTATTGGAACAAAGTATGGTATTCTTCTTCTCCTTCTTCCATTATCAAACACCGGAGCGTCATCTTCACCATTGTCGAGAAGCATTCCACGTACCAGAAGCGCTGGACGATTGGATACGCCGGAAAGAGGTCCTTCTCGTTTTCTAAGGCGCACAGTGACGCCGCGAGGTAATCAGCTTCATCGCTCAAGAGTTTATATTCTTTATTTATGCTCTCTTGCGGACGAGGTAAATCTTGAAAAAGAAGACCGTTGTCCAGGTTGCGTTCTCTGACGTCGCCGCCGGCAGTCGAGCACAGAGAGTGATCGATTAACGCATTCAAAACTATACTTTGCTCGTATGAATCATCCGAGCAATACCAAGAAGAGAGAGAAACATCGGTTTTGCCACCTTGGTCGATGATTTGCGAATGTGAAACGCCAAAGTCTTCTCGAAACATGGCAAAGGCGCATCGCGCAGCGGCGTAGCATCCAAACTGGCCTTTCCTCACCAATGCGCGCATAGCATTCTTTAATTTGTTTGCCGCGATGTGTGACTTTGCGGCTGCTCCACTAGCACCTCTCTGCTCTTCAAACGTAGCTAAAGCTCGATAACATTCTAAACATAATTCGTGAGCTTTCGGTAATCTCGACGTCGCCAAAGCGCACGCGTCGCGAGGTAAATTACCATCGAGCAAGCACCGCACGGCTTTGTGAAGACCGCTATTGTTCCCATTACCTTTCATGGCTAAAAAACATAAAGCAGCTCGCTGATACTCTTCTCTATCGATAAACCGATTCGCTTGTTCGTTCTGACAAATATTATAAAGATCTTTGCCGCCACTTGAAAGTATAGCGGGGAGCAAATCTGAATACACGGGACCATTCGTTTCTGTGAACAACTCGTACGCAGCACCGTTCCAATCATCAGCATACATTGCCATAGCCGCTCGCTTTTCAGCAGAGCGTAAAGATGGAAACTGGAACTCGGGAGTTTTTTTCCTTTGCTGCTGATCGTTCGCGACGATGCTCTGAGTTTGTTTTCTCTCTTCTTCCTCTTTTCTCGATTTGACGCGCATAATTTCCAACATCCTTCTCGTCGATTCTGGTTTTTCGTACAACGCGTTCCCTTCGGGCCCGTACGCAAAATTTGCGTCTGACTTATCATCTCGGTACGTGTCGTCAATTAGCGTCAAAAGCTCGAGGGCTTTAGATTCGGAAACTTCGGCACCTTTAGCCGTCGATTCCCACGGTTCGGTTTTAAATAACGACTGCGCTTTTGACGGTTTGGGAACCGTAGTCGTAGAAACGTGACCGGTGTGTCCAGAATTCGCCGCGCGAGATTCGCGCTTCACCGCAGCTTTCTCAACTGTCGGTACTCCTTCCCTCCCTGTCTTCTCCGTTTCTGCCTCGCCGTCATTACTTGTGGCCTCTTCATCTCGAGCGATAGGACTTCGACTCTGACGAAACGGTAGAGGAGATGGTTTCTCCTTTTCGTACATCGCACACTGGTTACCCATATCTGGCGAGCGTCTGAAATCGTTCACGTCGGCGATTCGAATGGTTTGGTCGTCACCACCACTGAAAAGGATGCCGCGCTCGCTCTCCGTTTTCGAGTGAGATGCGTAATTACGCAGCGCCCGAACGCGGCCTCGATGTCCTCGAAAGACTGCACGCAAAGACACTTCAGAAGACGAATGCACGTCACCGACGGTATAGATGCGCACGAGACCATCTGCATTAGCGCACGCGAGACACGTGTCCTCTTTTTCATCTTTACACCACTCCAATCGGGTAACGCTTTGCCGGGCTCTCGGCACGACGTGTGAAATCTTGCCAGTAAATTCTGAAGAAGCGTACTCTTTAGCGTGTGAGCGCACAAACACACAACCATCGCTTGAGGATGTTGCAACGGCGACGCTAGTATTTGACACGTACTTCCCGTTGTCGTCACACTTTATATCGGTGATATCTGTCGAATGCGAGGTCGTATCCTCCCACCGAAATTTCAAAATCGCGTTGTGATTCTCAAAGCAACTCAGATACCCGTTCGAATAGCCAACGACGAACGCAGACGCGCTTCGCGTATATCCAAATCGCGATATCGTGACATCTTTATATTTAAGGCGACTCGCACGTTCTCCTCCATCATCTTCTCCTTCTCGGATCGCCGCCGAAATGTCGAGATATGGTTCAGGCGCGTCAGTTTTGTCGTCGAAGAATCCAGGAAGTCTTCGCCAATACCATAACTCTCCGGTTTCGCTCAGCGTAACGATGACACTTTCTTCGTTTATGGTGTTGTTCATTTTCTCGAGTGAGGGAACGATTTCTATTTGCATCACCGCACCGCGGTGTTTTTGAGGGAAAAATCGCATTTTTTTCTCTTCTCTCGTCAATTTATCGTCTCCGTCCTCTTTCTCCACTCGCATCATCCCAACCGTGCCATCGTCCAAACCAACGACAACGCATCGCGTCACGTGTTCGCGATCAATATAGAAGCGACATGATGTAATCTTCCGTTGCTTATCTGCTCTAAATAGAATTTCCGTCTTCAACGCTTTGTCAAACGTAGTAACATCATGCGGCACTTTTGAGTGAGGCGCAACGTTTTCCATTTTTCGCAAAGTCCCGTCACCACACGCAAATATGGTCCAATCACCGATTCCCGGCACCACGTGATGATCTATGTCGTAGATAAAGCCACCAAGTGTTGATATTTGACCCTTCAAACGATATTTATACCCATCTTCGCTTTCCTCAAAAACGTCGTAAAAACAAATCGCTCTGTCCAATCCGTGCGTGACGATTCGAAAGGAAGGGGAATCGTCGTCGTTATCCTCCTCTTTCGCGGCTTTGAATAGTTCCAAGGAGAAACCTAACTTTTTATGTCCGCTAAAATCTGGCGTAGCGCGCTCTGCTTTTAGTCCAACGATAGAGCACGCGCTGAAAGGTCTGTTTCCATGGTCTATAAACCTTTCAACGTCAAACGCCAGCTTCGTAACTTCTCCTTTACACGAACACACCATCAGCGGAAACGTGTTCTGCCGGCGAATGGACGTGAAATTCATCCAGCACGTTGAATTTGAAGTCAACGCATTGGACTTTTTACTGCTATTGCTATTACTCGAGCTACCAACGCTATTCAGCAACATCAGATTTTCTTTCCTCTCTAAAGTCATATCGCCGTCGCTCGACGACAACAGGCAAAAATATAAATCCCCGTTTCTGTTTCCGACGGCTAAATAAAGCTCGTCCGTCGCGTCTACAAACACCCAATCGAGCGAGGAAATAGGTGACTTACGGAAGCGTTCGTCTTCTTCTAAACCAAATACCCGTTCTCTAAATCCGCCTGGTTTGTACGCGTGAACCGCGACGTCTCCTGATTCAAATCCAACCGCCGTGATAAAAGTAGGAGCATTCTCTGACGACGATAACGACGACGAATACGCGTCCATGCTTGCCAAAGCGGTTATTCCCGACATGAACTCCGCAAACGCGAACGTGAATTCCGGCTCGATGTTTATCGCAATGTTGTTGTTGTTGCTGCTGTTATTATTACTAGTACCGTTGCCATCGCGAGTATGCTCTCCTAACCGCCACATGCACATCACCCCACTCCCGTCGCCGGTTATAAAACTCCCACGCTCTCGCTTCTCTCTCTCAACCACGCGCACTTCCGCCCCTTTCCCGTGGCCACACCGGCTCGGCTGTTTCTTTGCGCCGTAGCGCGAAGAAGAAGAAGAAGACGTAGTAGTAGCAGAAGTAGTAGTAGTAATGGTAGGGCTCTCCGCGTTGTTATTCTTCGTCGAAGAAGACGTCCCGCAAAGCGTCGATATCTTCCCCACGCACTTCTTCGCCCGGACGTCGTGCACGCGTATCGCATCGTCCGACGACGTCGTCACCAATAAAAACACGTCATCGTCGTCGTCGTCCTCGTTCTTCTTCTTCTTTTCTCCTCGTTCTTCTTCTTCGTCAAAATCAAACCAACTCTTTACGAACGAAACGCTCAGCGCCCGTTTCTGGTGCCCGGTAGAAATCTGCCCCAAAACCGCGCTCGTCTCGCCGTCGAGCAAAACCACGTTGTTCTTCGCGCAGTACGCGATTACATTCAGTGCCACCTTTCCTCCTCCTCTCGTTTTCGACGTCGACGACGACACTTCTTCTTCTTCTCGATGATGATGATGATAATTACGCGGCAACGACGCACCAAAATCGCGCACCAATCCAACCGTCAAATGCGTGCTCGAATACCAATTCGGCGACGGCATCGACGCTATTCCGGATTCAAAGTTTATTCTTCTTCTTTTACCATCATCATCGTTACCAACATCATCATCGACAGAAGAAACAGTTACACCATCTTCAAGAGCAGCGGCAGCGGCAGAATCACCAGAACCAGCACCACCCATTAGTACTCTCTTGATTAGTAGTACCAGTACAAAAGGAAGTAATGTGAAAGTGCACCTGTGTTCTTCTCTTTCTCACGTCTGACGAAAAAAAAAAATCAATCGCGAAAAATTTTCGTTTTTCATTTTCTTCATTTTTGTTTGTTTCAACACACAAAACAAACAAGAAAAATCTAAATGCTGACGTTTTGTCCCACGTGCGGGAATTTACTGTCCATCGAGAAGAAGAAGAAGACAGAGGAGGAGGCGTTTGACGTAAACGAGGAGGATAAAGAAGAAGATAAAGAAGATAAAGAAGACGAGCTTTTGTTACACTTGTGCTGCAAAACGTGCCCGTATTCGTACTCGATCGGCGGCACTTTTTGGTCGAAAACGGACGTCCCGATTCGGAATAAAAAACGCGTGGACGACGTTTTAGGTGGGGACGACGCGTGGAAAAACGTGGACACGACGAGAAGTCGGTGCCCGAAATGCTCGCACGACGTGGCGTATTTTTTGATGGTACAAACGAGGTCGGCGGATGAACCGATGACGCAGTTTTTCCGGTGCGTGGAGTGCGCGAATCAGTGGAAGGAGAATTAATGATAGTATATAGGTTGGTAGATAACTAGACAGCAGTACATGCGCCGGCGCGAATATTTAGTATCATCTCACATTTAAGACTCTTTCTCCCTATCTATCGCCCATGGAGAAAACGTATACATGTAGGCTAGGACTATAAACGACGAGCTAATGTTGAGTACACATGTGCCTTTGCAAATTACCAGAATCACTAAAACGCTT